>JYMV01039758.1_pt1 | contig 23694 bp, 22 predicted proteins | sample 338911 | NCBI WGS metagenome assembly JYMV01 (sample SAMN03354496, study PRJNA234377) | hydrothermal vent metagenome | biome: Deep sea; feature: Hydrothermal plumes at the Eastern Lau Spreading Center, Western Pacific Ocean; material: Seawater | place: Tonga | collected 2009 | depth 2000 m m
TACTCAGCAAACTCTTCAAATGGGAACGCATGCGGAAAAGTTGCAGCAGACGATGCAGCAGCTTCCGTCAACTACTGCTCAGCAAATTCAGGAGGAACAAGTTGCTGTAAATGAGTTGAAACAAATTGAAGTTCAGGACCCTGAGAAAATAGAAGCCGCAGACTCAGCCAATCCTGAGACCAAACGAAGGCGCGAGATTAGGCTTCGCAATAAATCAAAGCAAAATAATGACCTTGAAAAGCCCCTCCCAAACTCCACTCAAGAAAATGTCTTTAAAGGTGATTCTCACCAAGGGCAGAACATCAATCTTACCGTTTAAGAAAAATTCACTAACTATAAATTCTTTGGTTGTTACAATGATCAAACCTTTGTTTTTTGAATGGAGGTTGAATTGATTCCTGAAGGTTTATCTGAAAACTCATTGAAATTGATATTGGTCAATGGTTCTCTCGATACCATCCCTTATTTAAGCAAATTTCTCAAATCGGGGGTACTCTTCCAGGCTACCGTTTTAGAATCATTGCCCGAGAAAAATAAAGCTATTATAAAAATGTTTAATAAACGGATAATGGTTGAAACACGGCATCCTTTAACTCCAGGGCATTCATTTTCTGCTCGAGTGTATAAACCTTCCTCTGAATTACCATTACAGATAAAAATAGTAGACTCTCATTCAAGTTCCCCATCACCTAGTTTTGAGGATAAAACCAAAATCTCTGGCAAAAATTTATCTAATATTTCAACAAGTCAAGTGTCCGATAAAAAATCAATTTTGGATTCTAACCCTAATGTCACCCTATCGAAATCTAGTAATATTATTGCTAGAGATTTGTCGGCACGTGAAATCGACAACATGAACCTCTCATCAGGCCAATCAATAAAAGCTACCGTTATCGATGTTTCTGGAAAAAATAATATAATTGTTAAATTTGAAAATAAATTAATAACTGCCTACTTTTCTTATGTGCTACCCAAGCCTGGGGAAAATGTTTCTTTAATAGTAACCCCAAATGGAGATGGGTTTAGGCTTGTAGTTCAACCGGATAGTACGTCTAAGCTGGTTGATATTTTTAGAATTAAATCTTTATTACCTTTTAAAGAGCCGTTTGGAGAAATGCTTGAAAAACTAGATATTTTGGTTAATTCATCTGAGGTTATTAAAAATCTCAGTACTAAAACCGGTTTAGTTGGGCGTTTGGCCAAAACTTTGAATTTGCTCAAAACTCCATCCACGGTACAAAATTTTCCAAGTCAAGGCAGTGCCCAATTAAAACAACAAATAGATTTATCTGGCATTAATTACGAGCCAAAAGTGAAAAATATTTTTCAGGGGAAAGAGCCTTTTGAAGTTCCACTTAATGTGAAAAATGACTTAAAAGGGCAACTTATAAAGTTGTTGGAGGTGATAGAGATACGGAGTGTAGATAAAGATACTTCAGTTAGTCAGAGGCGTCAATTTACGGAGGTCGTTAAAGTTTTACTCCGGGCAGTTGAAAATATCGAATTGCAGCAATTGACCAATCAATTTGCACGTCAAGAAAATCAACCTATCCTATTACAAATTCCTGATCCCTTTATGATTGGTAAGACAGTTAACCTTTATTTGAGACGATCTGAAAATGAGGGTAAAGGGAAAGGCAATAAAAATAATGATGATGTGCTTCTTGTTTTTCTGTTGGAATTATCAGCGCTCGGAAACCTTCGTGTTGATGCAAAAATGAATAAGGAGTCTATTTCAGTCCGAATTGATGTTGAAAATCAAAATGTAGCCCAATTTATAGACGGTAATCTTAAAGATTTTTGTTCTCGCTTAGGAGACTTGGGTTTTGAGGTTAATGCATCCTGTTGTGTTGTTCGTAATATTGATGGAGAATTGGACAAACAATTGAACCAGTTATTAATATGTGATCCTGACAGATTGGTAGATTTGACAACATGAGTAACATCAACAAGAAACCAGATCGGTCTGCAGTGTCGCTGCGGTACGACAATCGAGTTAACAAATCTCCCGTTGTTACTGCAAAGGGTAAGGGACTAATTGCGGAAAAAATTATTTCCTTGGCAAAAGAAAATAATGTTCCAATTAAGGAAGATCCGAGCTTAGTTCACCTGCTCTCGCAAGTTGATTTAAATAGAGAAATTCCAGCATCTTTATACCATGTAGTAGCAGAGTTATTGTCCTTTGTGTATAGGCTCAATGGTGAGTATTCGTCTAAAATTAAATAAGTTTAGTTTATACATTTACTGGTTTTACAAAGGTTTAATTTTGATGAGGAATTTACCTTGACTGACAGTGGAAGCTTTGCTAGCCTTCTGAAATATATAGTACTTAGCTAGGTTTTCTAGTAGTGCTTTAACTCCTTTTTGAATTAGTAGCATACTCTTTAGGCTCGTCTCTTATAAAAAGACTAACTCCCTACCATTGAAAGATAAAAATTTGTTCGCTAAATCTATCAAGATATTTTTTCTATTTTTAATCTTACAGTTTTCTTCTCAAGGTTATGTGCATGCAAACCTTAATAGAGAAGTTCACACATTACATAATTATCACTTTTCAACTCCGGTAGGCCTTGAGTCAAAAGTTGAGTTTTGGAAAAAAATCTATTCTGAATACTCTACAGATCATTACGTTGTTCATGATATGGATAACCTTGGCATAATTTATGAGATTGTCTATATCAAAAACGGATCAAAAATATCCAGTAGGGCAAGAGAATATAGGTTTGAAAGAGTTAAAAGAAAGTATAAAAAATTACTACTGCAAATAGCCAGAACCAAAAAAAAACAGTCCTTAAAAGGTGACTCTAAAAGAGTTTACAGCTTGGTGAATTCAAATTTTAGAAAAGCCTCTCGGAGAATAAGGGTTCAAATAGGCCAGAAGGATCGCTTTATGGCAGGTCTTGAGCGTTCGGGTATCTATAAAGACAGAATTGATCAAATTTTCTCTGGAGCTAATTTGCCTTTAGAATTAGCTGTGCTCCCACATGTTGAGTCTTCCTTTCAAGTTAATGCCTACTCGAGTGCCGGGGCGGCTGGAATTTGGCAATTTACTCGTGGAACAGGGCGTTTGTTTATGAATGTTGGTTATGATGTGGATGAACGTAGAGATCCAATTTTATCTACAATTGCAGCAGCGAAACTTTTAAAATTAAATTTTAAAGCCTTGCAAAGCTGGCCACTTGCTATTACAGCGTATAATCATGGTACTCAGGGAATGAAAAATGCTAAAAAACGCTATGGAGCCAACATCGTAGATGTGATCAATGGGTACAGAAGTCGTAGCTTTGGTTTTGCCTCTAAAAATTTCTATGCGGAGTTTTTAGCGGCACTGCATGTTGTGAATAATAAGAGTAAATACTTCCCATATGCTAATTTTGACAAACCTCTAAATTTATCTTCCGTTGTTTTTAAAGATTTTGTCCACATAAATAGTGTTATGTCTAACTTGAATATGACAAGAGATGAAATAGCAAAATATAACCCTGCTCTTAGAAGGCCAGTTATATCTGGTCAGAAGCGAATTCCGCGAAACTTTACCTTTCAAGCTCCCCAAAATAAATTTTCTCAACGAAGGGATTTTTATCAGATTATTCCAGCTAGTGAGCGTTATAAAAACCAGATTCGCTCAAAATGGTATACCGTTCGCAGAGGGGATACCCTGTCGGAAATTGCATCGCGATTTAGAACTTCAGCCAATAAGTTATATTCATATAATAACCTGACTCATAGAAATAAAATATATATAGGGCAGGTACTTCGTTTGCCTGGGAGGAGAGGTTCGGCTTACCCTCCAGTTCGTATGGTAAAGCAATATCAGAAGAAATATAGCGGTGAATTAATTAAATATAGAGTGCGTCGCAATGATAATCTAACGAAAATTGCTAATCGATTTGATACTGAAGTAAGCGAGTTGCTCAGGTTAAATCGAATTAAATATCCAGATCAGATTATTCGCGGTCAGTTGTTAAGAGTTCCTTCGGGAGAAAACTCATCAAATGGTCGAATAAAGATTGCATCTAGATCTAAAGTTGTCCAACTAAAAGCTTATAAATCTGATCGGAAAAGAAATAACTCAGAAAAACTAACAACTCAAGAGTTTGAGGTTAAACTTGCTCATATTAAATCTGTAGATAAAGCCAACCAGGCTAGGCCCGCATTTCTTCCAGTTTCCTTTGATAGTAAGAACGATACCGTAAACTCATCTCAGGTTGGAGTAATCGTGGTAGACTTTGATGAAACGTTAAGTCACTATGCGGAGTGGAGTAAATTACCGGTTAAAAAAATTATAAACCTTAATAGGATGAATAAGAGCTCTCAGTTAAATGTTCATGCGAGAATAAAAGTTCCATTCGTAAAGGTGGAACCAGATTTTTTTGAAGAACGACGACAGGAATACCATAAAGCTATTCAGGAAGATTTTTTTAATAATTATAAGATTGATAAGCTTTTGGTTCGAAATATGGCCAAGGGAGAAACCGTATGGGAAATATGTAACGACATATACGCTATCCCTTTTTGGTTACTTGCTAGTTATAATCCAGGAAAGGATATCAATTCTATCCCCGTTGGAGAGCCTATAGTTGTTCCTATTATATCTCCCGTCAAGTCGAGTTAAGTCCCCCAGTTTTTTTCTACCTTTGTTTGTTATACAACTACGACATTTATTGTGGATAACACATTAATGCATGATCCAAGGCCACGAGGTGCGCGCGTACACGAGTGGCCATAGCAAGCTTGGTTGGAGTTTCAAGGGTTAAGCAATGGCCTGCTTTCATTGAAAGCGAATAGCCAGCCATAGGCCACCATTCCATCTGATTGATGTCTTTTATTCTGTGTATAACGCCTTTTTCTGCAGGCATGTTCTCAATAGTTTTATCTGAATTAATGGAAATAATACCTTTCAGCGCTTCAATAATTTTGACTCCAATTTCAAACCCATTCGGTTTATTAGATTTCTGAAACAAGTAATAGCCATGGCTATCGCAATCCTCATGTAATTCTATTGTTATGTCAAAATAGGAGGGCTTAAAGATCGATTTCGCTAATTGTACTTCAAGTGGAGGGTTGTGATCCTTAAATAAGCGGTTTAAATCTTTCTTCTTATGGTTTTCACGGGTATCATTTTCAAAACCATAAGGATTAATACATGGAAGTATAGTGATTTCCCATTGATCCAGATGTGCTTTGTATCTACCATTTTCTAAAAAAGAGCATATTGTTTCAATTCCAGCCGGTTCATCTCCATGAATTCCTGCTGAAATTAGGGCTCGCCTCGGATTATTATTTCCTAATATTATTTTTTGGAAGGGATATTTATTATTCGAAGATTTTATATGGTCAAGTGTAAAAATTTGTACGGTATTATTTAGTGTTTTACTTAATCGATTTATAAGCTCTGTATAACTTCTTTTTTTTTGGGTGGACATTTCTATTTAGTTTTATTTTCAAACTGACATTCTTTTTTGATGGAGCAGCTTGAGCATTTAAAATTTTTTGCTTTGCAAACATAGCGACCATGAAGGATTAGATAGTGGTGCGCATCTTTTTTCCACTTATCCGGAGTTACTTCATTTAATTTTTTTTCTGTTTCAAGGACAGTCATTCCCTTTGCTAATCCTGTGCGATTGGCAACTCTGAAAACATGTGTATCTACGGCTATGGTGGGTATTCCAAAAGCTTCATTTAAAACAACATTGGCCGTTTTTCTACCAACACCGGGTAGTCTTACCAATTGGTCTCTGGTTTTTGGGATAATGCCATTGTGAATTTTTAATATGATTTGGCATGAGCGAATAATATTTTTAGCTTTGGTAGGTGCCAACCCTATTCTTTTTATCAAGTGAGCTAGTTTTTTTTCACCGCATAAAATAAAACTTTTTGGGCTGGGATATTTTTTGAAAAGCGATGGAGTTACTTCATTTACGATTTTATCTGTTGCCTGAGCAGTCAGCATTACTGCTATTAGCAGTTCGAAATGATTACTGTAGATCAACTCTGTTCTAGCTACAGGAATACTTGAACTAAGTTTTTTATATAAAAGATTGACTGTTCGGGAATCAAAAATAAAAGACATTACGGAGTGAGAGATTTTTGATTTAACGTTTAGTTTAAATCTCTGGCACAGCGGAATCCAACCCAGAAATCATCCGTATGATCAGCTAACCCGGGATATCGGATGGTGGTTCGAACGAATTGTTTGTCATCAATCCATGATCCCCCTCTGATTACATGCCAGCTTAAAATATTTGATGGGCCTTTTGGATTTTTTAGTGGGCTGATTTTATAGTAGAACTCGCCATACCAATCACTAACCCATTCCCAAACGCCTCCGAGCATGTCATATAATCCCCATGGGTTTGGTTTATGGCCAGAATTTCCACCATACCAAGCATAATTTCGGTCCATTTTATCTCCCCAAGAATACTCCGTCGTGGTACCTGCTCGAGCTGCGTATTCCCACTCAGCTTCCGTAGGGAGACGGTTCCCGAGCTTTTCACAATAATCATTTGCATCTCCCCATTCCATTTGATTGACAGCAATATTGGGGGCTTTGTACACAGAATTATTTGAAAACTTCACCTTGTTCCATTTTTCTTGTGTCGTTTCATAGGTATCTAAATAAAATGCATCAAGGCACACCTTGTGAACGGGTCGTTCTCGATCATTGGGGCGTTCTCGGATATTTGGATCAAAAGCCAAGTAGTCGTGTATTTTGTTGGTGCCCATCATGAAACAACCCTTTTTGATGAGAACCATATCCTCTGGCGTTGAATTAGCCCACGCTTGATAATATGGAAATAATAAGAAAGAAGTGAAAAAAAGATGTAGTAAATTTTTCATAACGAGTGATTGTACTTTTCTATAAGCCTTAGGTCAAGACGATAGGAAACAAGTATAGAGGGTCATAATTTGTATAAATAAAGGTATTATTCCAAAAAAAACCAAAAATTTATGAAGATTTTATGCGTAACTGTCGATATTTACTGTTATGGATGCTTTAACTAAAAAAATGTTTTCAAAGTCATATTTAATATTTTTTCTTGCCTTTTCTTTTCTGTTGTTCTCTGAGAGAAATGTAGAGGCAAAATTTATAAAAAAAATATCAGTGGAATCATTTTCTGATCCTGTTGATTGGGAGAAATCATTCAAACCAGGTAAGTTTTTTTCCTTGATGCTTGAAAATAGCCTTAGTGATTCAGGCGTCTTTCAAATGGTACGATTAAAAGAAATAGAACCAAATGTAATAAATAAGTTAAAAAGTCAAATAGAGAATAAAGAAAAGAAAGAAGAAAAAACTAATAAGGACCCTCAACGCAATGTGACGAGTTTTACCTCTTTGACAAAGTCTCCATTAAGCCAGTATAAAGTCCGAGGAAATATTTTAATATTCGACCCAGATACCAATCCTCTTAAAAAAGGCCATACAAAGAAAGAAGCGAAATTTCATAAAGAACAGGCCTTCATACAGGCAAATGTAGAATTGGTGAATTTGCATACGGGCCGCTCGCTTGCAAAAAAAACCTTCACAGTCAGATCAAATACCGGACGAAAATCTTTTGATATAGATTCGCAGAATATTAGCTATAAATTAGATAAATTCAAGACTCATTCAATTGGGAAGGCTCTATGGAATTTGAATGACCAAGCACAGATTTTCATTTATAAAACCTTAAATAGAGTTCCGCTTGAGGGGGATTTGATATCGGTCGATCACAAAAATAATAGTGCCATTATAAATTTAGGGAAAGCAAATGGGGTTAATGTGCGAGATGTGTTTACCGTATTTTCTGTAGAACCTGAATTTAATGATCCAGTTGATAAAGTTGACTTGGGAGATAGGTATTCCCGGAAAGGCATCATAAAGATCAGTGAGGTTCAAGGACGGTTCTCGAAAGCTCAAATAGTTACGGGAGTAAATTTTACTCCGGGTGATTTAGTTGTCCCTAAAAACAGAAACTCTAAAAAACCATTAGAGGTAAGTAAAATAATTCCTTGGACCAAAAGGTATTCTCATCGAGATAAGAAGAATAATCTATTTCAAGGCGATATCATTTGGGGAGCCTACAAGGGGCTGCCGTCCTTGTCATACTAATTAATTTTTCCCGGCTCTAATCCAAATTCTTGCAGAGAGGTAACGGTCATATCATTTTCCTTTAGAGCTTTCAATGCTTTGAGCAGAGCTAGTGCTCCAGCCATCGTTGTGTAATACGGGATATTGGTGTTGAGTGAAGCTCGCCGCAATGAATAAGAATCTTTGATTGATTGCTCACCAAATGTTGTGTTAACTACAAATTGAATTTCTCCACTTTCAATTTTTTCGACAATATGCGGAGAACCCTCTTTTACCTTATTGACCGTAACTACATTTAAATTATTCTTGTTAAGGTATTGGGCTGTTCCTTTCGTTGCTATAATAGAGTAGCCATGCTTAGAAAAGCCCTGAGCGATCTTTAGTGCTTTAGGTTTGTCCGAATCCTTAACACTAATAAATGCATTCCCTTTATTTAAAAGTTTTATTCCAGTTGCTAGCTGCGCTTTGGCAAATGCCATTCCAAAAGACTTGTCAATTCCCATTACTTCACCGGTGGATTTCATTTCTGGTCCTAAAAGAATATCCACGTTGTCAAACTTATTGAATGGGAAAACAGATTCTTTCACGGCTGTATGTGATACGATAGCCTCCTTTGTCAAACCGAGCTCATTTAATGAGTTTCCAACCATTACAAGGGCCGCTATTTTTGCGAGAGGAATCCCGGTAGTCTTACTCACAAACGGTATAGTCCTAGACGCCCTTGGATTAACCTCCAGAATGAAGATCTCATCACTCTTAACTGCGAACTGGATATTAATCAAACCGACCACATTTAACTCTAGAGCAAGCCTACGTGTTTGATCTTTTATGGATGCTACGGTTTCAGGTTTTATAGAAAAGGTAGGAAGTGAACAGGCGCTATCTCCAGAATGAATACCTGCTTCTTCAATATGTTCCATAATGCCCCCTATGACAACTGATTTGCCATCAGAAATAGCATCGACATCAATTTCAATGGTATTTTCAAGAAAACTATCAATTAAAACTGGATGCTCAGGTGATGCTTCAACAGCATTTTCCATATAGTATTCAAGGCGCTCTCGATCATACACGATTTCCATTGCGCGACCTCCTAAAACGTAGGAGGGTCGTACAACAACTGGGTAGCCAATTTTTTCAGCAATTTCTTTCGCTTCTTCAAATGTAGTTGCTGTTCCATTTGATGGTTGTTTTAAATTGAGAGTTTTCATAACCTCAGAAAATAATTTTCTATTTTCGGCTCTGTCAATATTTTCTGGACTTGTTCCAATGATTGGTACCCCAGCGCTCATTAGTTGAACGGCAAGTTTTAGAGGTGTTTGTCCTCCAAACTGAACTATAACGCCATTTGGTTTTTCAACCTCTACAATATTTAAAACATCCTCAAAAGTGAGAGGTTCAAAATATAGACGATCAGAAGTATCGTAATCAGTACTCACTGTCTCAGGGTTACAATTGACCATGATTGTTTCGTAACCAGATTCTTTAAGTGCAAAGGATGCATGAACACAGCAATAATCAAATTCAATCCCCTGCCCGATACGATTGGGTCCACCGCCAAGTATCATAATTTTCTTTTTATTCGTGGGGTCAGCCTCGCATTCCTCTTCGTATGTTGAATATAGATAGGGTGTATGCGCCTCGAATTCAGCTCCACAGGTATCAACTCTTTTATAAACGGGTTTAATGTTAGATGAACTTCGCTTAGCATGGATATCGGTTGAACTGCAATTGAGAATATTCGCGATATAAATATCTGAATAACCGTTCTTTTTAGCTTTTTCAAGTAGTTCGTCAGTCATTCCATCAAGATTTCTTGCGGAAACTAGTTCTTTTTCAATAGTTAGAAGATCCTGGATGTTCTGAAGAAACCACGGGTCAATAAAAGTAATTTGATATATCTCCTCAACGGAAAATCCGTTTCTAAGTGCCTCTGCTGTATACCAGAGTCGATCCCAAAGTGGTTTGTTTAATATATTTTCTAGCTTATTTTTAATGGTTTCTCGGTTCGAAGTTGAAGCACTAGGAATATTCTTTATGTTTTTGCTTAAACCAAATACATCAATTTCCAAAGATCGAAGAGCTTTATTGAGTGATTCTTTAAAGGTACGGCCTATAGCCATTACTTCGCCAACCGATTTCATTTGTGTAGAAAGAACAGGGTCGGTTGTGAAGAATTTTTCGAAATTAAATCGTGGAATTTTTACAACGCAATAATCTATTGTAGGTTCAAATGATACCGGTGTAACACGCGTGATATCATTTTTAATCTCATTTAACGTATATCCAACGGCAAGTTTGGCGGCGATTTTGGCTATTGGAAATCCAGTCGCTTTTGAGGCCAACGCTGAGCTTCGAGATACTCGAGGGTTCATCTCAATTACTATCATATCTCCATTTTTTGGATCTACAGCAAATTGAATATTAGAACCACCTGTTTCGACACCTATTTCACGAATGATATCGATTGCAGCATTACGCATTAATTGATATTCCCTGTCTGATAATGTTTGAACAGGAGCTACAGTAATGCTATCTCCAGTATGTATTCCCATCGGATCAAGGTTTTCAATTGAGCAGACTATGACAACGTTATCCTGGTGGTCGCGCATCACTTCTAGTTCATATTCTTTCCAACCAATGAGAGATTTTTCTATAAGAACTTCATTGGTGGGGCTTATATTGAGCGCGGATTTTACAAGGGATTCAAATTCTTTATGGTCATAAGCTATACTCCCACCACTACCTCCAAGGGTAAATGATGGACGGATGATGGCGGGAAAACCCGTTTCTTTAACTATTTGCAACGCCTCGTCAAGGGTTTGAGCATGTCCACTAGGAGGGACTTTAAGCCCTATGCTTACCATTGCTTCTTTAAAAAGTTGACGATTTTCAGCTTTTCGAATTGACCTGATATCAGCTCCAATTAATTTAACGTTGTATAAATCAAGCACGCCTTTGTCAGCAACCGCTAGAGCCGTATTTAGACCAGTTTGACCTCCCATTGTGGGCAAAAGGGCATCAGGACGGTCTTTCTTAATGATCATTTCAACAATTTCAGGAGTTACTGGTTCGACGTAAGTTTTGTCTGCAAACCCAGGGTCGGTCATTATGGTTGCTGGATTACTATTTACCAGGACCACTTCATATCCTTCCTCCTTCAAAGCTTTGCATGCCTGTGTTCCAGAGTAATCAAATTCACAAGCTTGACCGATGACAATTGGCCCAGCTCCAATGAGTAAAATTCTTTTTATGTCCGATCTTTTAGGCATTAATTTTTATAAATATTTTTAAGTTCAATGTTTCGAGAACGCTCTAAAAGCAATCGCATAGAAGAAAGCTTTAACATTAATCGTGTTTGGATTGATTGGCTTTCACGAATTATTTTTTCATGAGTAAATGTATTAATATTTTGTTTTAGCAAGGAGTAGTTTTCTTCATGTTTTTCCTTAATGGATTCTAGCTCGGATAGATCATTTTTAATTTTGAATATTTTTTTCTCAGAATTTAATCTTTGAATTTTTTCTTGTAGTTTTTCTATGGAGGAAATAGTTTTATTTAGTTTTTTATTCTCATTCTTTAATTTTATATTTTGTAACTTTAGTTCTTGTGCATTTATTTTTTGCAACGAGGAAATTTTTTTTATTTCACTTTTAATGAATTTTTTTGAACCCTCTGGGTGAAAACAAAAGTTTCCTGTAAAGTAATAGGAATTTTCATAAGCAAGAAGTCTCCCCTCGAATATACTATTTTTACTGAAATAGAGCTTTCCTGAAGGCTCAACAACATTATATTGTTCATTATTAAATAAATTGATTGCTTTGACACAATGGTCTTTTATTTTTTTGATTATGAAAAGGCCGTGGATGTGAGAGATAAACACATTGATAATTTTTAGTAGATCAGGAGGTGCTCCTTTACCGTTATTAATTATTAATTCAAGTACTGTTTGGTCATGGGCCGGTTCAATACGGTCAAAAATATACCATTCAAGAAATAAGGCCATTTGGTTCTCATAGGATTTGTCATCATCAAAAATTTCACCAGCATACTTTTGATATTCCTGACGAGCTGCCAATAGATTATTTGAGTACGGGGGATTTGTTGCGATTTTAATTAAATACTCGATGCTATCTTTTATCATTTATTTATATCTATCAATTCAGTGAACTCTTTAAATAAGTGTGACGAATCGTGTGGTCCTGGTGAAGCTTCTGGATGATATTGTATTGATAAAATTGGAAGAGACTTATGCTGGATTCCCTCAATCGTATTGTCATTTAAATTAATGGAAGTGATATCACAATCACTACTCAGGGATGTCGCATCAACAGCGAACCCATGATTTTGAGCGGTTATCTCAACTCTGCTGGTTTTTAAATTAATAACAGGTTGATTGCCTCCATGGTGACCAAATTTTAATTTATAGGTGCCTGCTCCTAATGCAAGGCTAAGAATTTGGTGTCCAAGACATATTCCAAATATTGGGATTTTCCCAACTAAATATTTTACATTTTTTAAAGCGTATTTCACTGCTGCCGGATCGCCCGGTCCGTTTGATAAAAATATACCGCTTGGGTTCATAGCAAGAACATCTTTGGCCGGCATTGAAGCAGGCACGACTTTTATCCTGCATCCTGCCTGAACAAGTTTTCGCAAAATATTTCTTTTAATCCCAAAATCATAGGCAACAATAAAATAGTTGCTGGGTATACGAGGGGCACTTTTAAAAAAAGTTTCCCCATTGTTCAATTCCCACTCACCCTCGCACCATTCGTATGGTTCTTTGCAGGTCACTTCTTTTACTAAGTCACGGCCTTCTAAGGAAGGTAATCGATTTGCTTGAGCAACTAACTTCTGTCGATTTGTTGGTTTAGTTGAAAGGACAGCCTGTTGGGCCCCGTTGTTTCTAATGTGGCGCGTCAATGCTCTTGTGTCAATCCCTTGGATTCCTATAATGCCATACTTGGCAAGAAAATCATGTAATGATCCTTGAGATCGCCAGTTACTTGGGAGGGTGCTTAATTCTTTTATAATGAAAGCAGAAAGATGAGGCCGGTCTGATTCAAAATCTTCCGAATTAACCCCATAATTGCCAATGAGAGGGTAGGTCATGACCACCATTTGTCCATAATATGAAGGGTCGGTTAGAACCTCCTGATATCCAGTCATGCTGGTGTTAAATACTACTTCACCATCAGCCTCACCTTGGGCACCGAAGGACGTTCCTTCAAATATTCTTCCATCCGCTAAGGCCAAAATAGCTTTCATACTATTTTTTTATGAATTTCTAAAAGGAGTATTAATTTTCATTTACTGAGTACGCAGTTTTTCCTTTAACTAATGTGTGGATGACCTTTCCCTTTACTTTCCATCCATCAAAAGGACTATTCTTACTTTTGGAATGAAATTTTGAAATGTCGATCGAGTATTCAAGACTTGGATTGAAAATTAGAATATCTGCTTCGTTGCCCAACGAAAGGCTTCCAGCTTTTAGATTGAATATATCCGCGGGAGCAGAGGTGAGCTTCTTGATGACATCACCCATAGATAAGATTTTTTCATCTACTAATTTTAAGGAAAGGGGGAGGGCAGTTTCCAATCCAACGATTCCAAAGCACGCATTCTGATATTCGACCTGTTTGTCTGCAATATCATGGGGTGCGTGGTCAGTAGCAATAATATCAATTGTCCCATCTCTTAAACCCTCTTTAATAGCTTCAACATCATCAATTGCGCGAAGCGGAGGACTCATTTTTGTGTTTGTGTTATATCCACGCACAGCTTCGTCTGTCAAAGTAAAATGATGGGGTGCTACTTCACAGGTCACAGATAATCCTCTGGATTTTGCCTGCCGTACAAGGTCAACAGAATTTTTACTGCTTATGTGTGCGACATGAAGCCGCCCGCCAGTTTTTTCAAGTAGTGCTATATCACGGTATACCATTATGTCTTCGGCCTCTGCAGGCATGCCTTTTAACCCGAGTTCTGTTGACACCATTCCCTCGTTCATGCAACCTCCTTCCGTAAGATCTAGCATTTCGCTGTGCTGAATCAGTGGAAGTTTAAACATTTTGCTGTACTCAAATGCTCTGCGCATTAGTTCGTTGTTCATAACGGGGCGCCCATCATCTGAAAAGATCAGCCATTTCAGACAAACGTTCTCCCTCAAGTTTTTGCGTAATAGCAGCAATGGGATACACATTAATAATACCCTCAGCCCTTGCTAGGGATAGAATGTGTTCTGTGACTGCTCGTGTATCGTTTACGGGGTTAGTGTTTGGCATGACTGCCACAGAAGTAAACCCACCAGCTGCCGCTGATTGGCACCCAGATGTAATGGTTTCTTTATACTCGAATCCAGGTTCTCTAAAATGTACATGCATATCTATCAATCCTGGGCTGACAACACAGCCTTTGGCATCAATAATTGATGGTTTTTCTCCAGTATCAAAACTTATGTTCCCCGGTGACTCTAGAGCTTTAATTCTTCCTTTCTGGATCAAGAGATCCTTTGGTTCATCTAAACCATTGGCTGGATCAATAACCCTTCCATTTTTAATTACTATTGTCATTTTTGCCTCCTAGAAGGAGATACATCAGTGCCATACGAACAGCAACTCCGTTGGTAACCTGAGTTAATATAAGTGATCGTTCGCTTTCCATAACATCTAGAGAAATTTCAATTCCTCGGTTGACCGGACCCGGGTGGAAAATAAGCACATCATCTTTTGCTTTTTCTAGGAATTTAGACGTAAGGCAATATAAATTAGAGTATTCGCGAATACTGGACAAGAGATACCTGCTTTGTCTTTCTTTTTGTAAGCGGAGCATCATGATAACATCTGCATCATGTATTGCTCCTTCTAAGTCATAGCCTACACTTACTCCCATCTTCTCTATTTCCAGAGGAATCATAGTGGGGGGACCGATAAGTTTCACGTTCATACCCATTGTTTTCATAGCGTAAATATTAGACCTGACCACTCGGCTGTGCGCTACATCTCCAACAATCATTATATTTAAGCCCCTCAAGCTTCCTTTTGCCTCTCTGATGGTATGCAAATCTAGTAAGGCCTGAGTAGGATGTTCATGATAACCATCACCAGCATTAATGATAGGGCATTTAACGTACTGAGAAATCATTTCAGATGCTCCTGAGAGGGCATGACGTACAACCATAATGTCTGGATGCATGGCTTCAAGAGTCAGCGCGGTGTCTATTAGGTTCTCACCTTTAACCGTACTGCTAGAAGACCCTGAAATATTGATAACATCGGCGCTTAACCTTTTACCTGCTATTTCAAATGAAGCACGAGTTCTAGTACTCGGTTCAAAAAATAAATTAATGATGGTTTTTCCCCGCAATGTAGGGACCTTTTTGATCGGACGAGTGGAAATTTCTTTAAAGGAATCGGCCGTATCTAAAATAGTAGTTATCTCTTCCTTGGCTAGGCATTTCGTTCCCAAAATATTTTTATGATTAAACATCACGAATTATCTGTGGTTAAAGCGTCTATTATGCAAACTTCATCTTTGCCGTCATCTTCTCGCATTAGAACCTGCACACGGTTAGCTTTAGAGGTTGGAATATTTTTACCAACATAATCAGGTCTAATCGGGAGCTCTCTGTGCCCTCTGTCTATCAGGACACCAAGCTGAATAGAGGCGGGTCTGCCAAAGTCAATCAGAGCGTCAATAGCGGCCCTTATTGATCTGCCCGTAAAAAGAACATCATCAATTAAGACAACTTGCTTACCCTCTAAAGGAAAGGGAAGACTTGTTTTCTCGATTAGCGGATTTTGTTTTCCCGCGGATAAATCATCTCGGTATAAAGTTATATCTAAAATCCCAAGATCTACTTCTATCCCTTCAATATCATTAATCTTTTTTGCAATTCTTTTTGCAAGAGTTGCGCCCCTAGTACGGATTCCTACCAATACTAGGTTTGTTGCTCCTTTATTTTTTTCCAGTATTTCATGAGTTATACGCGTTACCGCCCTGGAAATATCTTGTTCGCTAAAAACAACAGAATTCAATTTTGACTCCAAATCAAGACAAAAAAATAGCCCCTACGTAATTCTATCCACGAAGGAGCTGCCTTATTATGCGATATATATCATTAAATCCCTTAACGGTCTCTCAGGACCGGCTTAAAGAGTTCCAAAATCTTTTAATATATTCTATTTATTGGTCGAGGATAAGTCAATAGATAAAAAAAACTCCTTGATGCGATAAATTAAAAAAAATGATGAAAATATAAATATAAGAATATTTAAATGGTTTTAAGCTTTCTTGCTTTTTCTCCAAGTTAAAGACACCTCTCCTTTTCGAACTTTTAATTGACATCCTAAACGCATTCCTTGGTCCAAATCTTCGGGCAGTAAATAATTTTTTTCCTCATCAGTAATTTTCGATAAATTACTTCTTCCATTCAAAACAGTAAGCTCACAAACACCGCAACTTCCCTCGGTACAACCGAAAGCTAAAGAAACATCGATTTCATCACATACGTCAATTAATCTACAACCATCCTCAATGTGATGAATTACCTTGTCTGGTATAAAGTTTATGGAAGCCATATCTTATAATGACATATTAAAAAAACATTTTGATAACGGACATAATTCTCATATCACAAACCAGAAACTTTTAACTTGTGAACTAGTTCAAGTTGTTGCTCTGTGAGTTGTTTTGGATACTTGACAATAATGCGAACTAGTTGATCCCCCGTATCCTTACCTTGATTGAATGGGATGCCCACTCCTTTGAGTCTAAGTTTTGTGTGACTTTGAGTGCATGGAGGAATTGTTAAGAATTTTGAGTCATTTAGCGTGGGAACTTCAACTGAAGTTCCTAGCAAGGCTTCCGTTGGGCTTATTTCTTTACTAATTACTAGATCATCTCCCTCTCTAGAGAAGTGAGGATGTTTATTAATGCGTATTTTGAGGTATAAATCCCCATGAGGCCCTCCATTCTCTCCAGGTTGGCCTTTCCCAATAAGTCTTAATCGACACCCATCCTTAGATCCTACCGGTACCTTGAAGGTTGTTACTATTTTTTTTCCGTTTAATTCAATAATTATACTACGTTTAGTACCCAGCGCTGCTTCGTGAAAAGATATATAAAAATCCTGCCTTATGTCCTTTCCTCTGCGTGTACGTGGACCTCCAAAGCCTTGTCCCGATAGGAAACTATCTAGATCAGGAAATCCTCCAGTTCCACGAGAACCGGTTTGGGGTCCAAAAGAATTAAAAACATCACCAAAATCAAAGTCTCTGAATATATCTTCTCTTGAAAAACGTTTATGAAACCCATCACTTCCAAATCGATCATATTGAGACCGCTTTTCTTTATCACTCAGAACAGCGTAGGCCTCATTAATTTCCTTAAATTTTTCTTCTGCGCTTGGGTTGTCCTTATTTCTATCGGGGTGATAATTCATAGCATTTTTTCGAAAAGCTTTTTTAATATCTTCCTCAGTAGAACCACGAGGGACACCTAGTATTGAATAATAATCTTTCACATTTCTAACCACTTGAAATAGTTGGAGTTTTCTATTAATATGGGACAGCTCTACTTCAATTATAAAGTAATTTTTTATTAAAAAAAATGATTAAAAAATGGATTTTAATATTTTTTGTTTCTTTTTTATTTGGTTGCTCGGTCAGTTCCCAATCGCAATCGACTGATTCAATCATAAACGCAGTAGACCGTCATATTTGGATTCCCGCTGATGAGAATGAGTTGGAACAGAGGCGTATTCTTCAGGCGACATTTGATGAAATCGAAAAAGAAATTGAATCACTATTTCTAAGGCTAGATGTTCTTGGTTTAGATGAAATAAATATGAGCGGAGGAATAAAGAAAATTGCTACTGACATAGAATCTATGGATACAACAGTATCAGGAATGATTAAACGGGAAGAAAGTCGTGTCAATAATTTGGGCCAACAATTAGAGGATGTCAGACGAAATAATAAAATTTTTGATAGTGAGATTGAAAGATTAAATCAGACGATTAAGTCGGATCCCGTTTTTTCTTCAAGGAAGTATATCGATGCATTCATGTCTTTTAGAAAAGGTCAGTATGCAAATAGTGCAAATTTGTTTAGAAAGGCTCTTCAGTCAAATCCACCATACGAGCTAACCGATAATTTGCTATTTGGGTTAGGTATGTCGCAGTATAGGTTGGGTAACATTTCAAAGGTTTCTAAGCCCTTATCTCGACTGATTTCTGAATACCCTGAAAGTGAAAAGTGGTATATGTCACATTTGGTGCTCGCATTAACTCATTATAAAAAACGAGAAAAAAGTCAAGCCTTATATGTTCTTCAGAAAGGATTAAAAAAGAATCCGCCTTACTTTATTCGATCCATGTTTATGAATTTAAATAAATTGATTCATAAATAGTCTGTAGTTGAGTTGGAGTTTTAATAGACAAACCTCGAATTTCAGATACCAAATTCCCATAATTTATATTTTAAATGTAACCCTTTGTAGAAAAATTGATGCTTTCCTATAAAAATATCATTAATAAAATTGACCAACTTGAAGAAGCCAACATATTGCTATCTTCTTTGGAGTTTAATGTTTTTTCCGTTTTGAGAAAAAAATCTTTGCCGGCTAAACAAGTAGCAAGTCTTACAAAAACAAAGCTTGAGGGTATGGAGATACTTTTAAATGCTCTTGCTGCCATGGGTGTTCTAAATAAGAATAAGAATACTTTTAGGAATACACCCGTGACTTATAAATATTTTTGCGAAACAAGTCCTGATTTTAGAATAGGAACGGTAATGCTCAAGTTGGATAGTAGGGGTGAGTATGAAAATTTTTCCAAAATCATCAAAAAAGGAAGAGATCATAAAGAGTTTGATAGTGAAGATGATCCTAAATTCAGGAACCTTTTTACTTATGCGATGCATGAGCGAAGTGAGCTATCGGCTGATAAGGTAGCGGATGCGGTAAGTCAAAAAAAGGTCGGTAAGTTACTTGACTTAGGTTGCGGTCCAGGATCCTACACCGCGGCAATTTTAAAGAAAGATAAAATTGCCACAGCGACATTAATGGATCGTGCAGCTGCAATCAAAGTGGCGCGTAAAATATGTAAAACTCAATCTGCATATAACCGTTTACACTTTGTTAGTGGTGATTTGTTTGATGATGAATTTGGGGAAGGATACGATACGGTCCTCTTGTCCAATATTATTCATATCTACAATGTTAGAGAAAATAAAACTATATTTAAAAAAATAAATAAGGCACTTAAAAAAGGCGGACGTTTTGTTTTGTATGATCTTTTTTTGAATAATTCAAAAACAGAACCCTACGATGCCGCTCTATTTGCCATTACAATGCTTTTGTATACGAAAACTGGAAAGTCATATGCTTTTGGTGAAGTCGACTCGTTATTAAGAAACGCAGGATTCGCTCGCATTAAAAAAACTAAAATTGGAGATGGGTCCAGTATTATTGAAGCAATAAAAATTTAGCACAATTGGTTTTCCAAGTTTCTAAATCCATGAGTTAAGAAATCGATTGTTTTTGATAGTCTGACAATAAAAACTCGATCCCGTAAATTCTTTTTTTGAATACTATCACTTGCTGATGATTTGCTTGCCGTATTATTTATTCTTTTTGTTTTTTGGTTCCACTCCACGAATGCTATATAATCGTAGCCCTGCATTATGGCAGTTGTGGTTTTGTCCTTGAGTAAATCCACATAAAAAGACTCCATTTCTAAAACAAATCCCCGTTCGTCTATTGTTTGTTTGTTATTGATTAGATATTTGTCTTCTATTTTTTTTATAACCTTTTTAATTTTATCAAATTTATCTAATTGCTTTCTAATTGAGGCCAAAAGGGATTTATTTTTTGTGGGTAGCTTGATTTTTTTTAAATAATCATTAACTGTAGGAAGTTTGTTTTTCTGACAGTGCTTAATTATGGCTTCTTTTAAAGATATGTTTATAGCACCGGGAATGTTTACACCTCCTTCAGTTGCATTTAAAATTTTATCAGTTACGTTCATTTCTTTTTTTAATTGATACTTGTAGGTTTCCATAGCTTTGGTTGTCTTTGATTTATGGTCAAATATGTCTACTGTAGGAGTTATGGATTGAGTGTATCCTCTATACTTATTATATTCGAGCACATCTAATGTTCGGTCTGCCCCTATGTTGTCTTGATTTGCTTGGTTATAAAATGAATCGGTACAATGCATGCGGTGACCTTCAAATGATAAATCCTGTCCCACAAGAATAATAGGTGCGCATCCCATATGTTGAGCTAAATAAAATGCTGCGTGAGCTACCGATGAAATGTTCCCTAGGGTCCCTTTTTTTTCACTGTGATCAGTGATCCACTTCGCGAGTTCTATTTTGCTCTCCATCATAATTTTTCTCTGATTAAAAAGAGAACATATCTCGGGAGGAATACATGGGTCATAAATTAGCCACAAGTCTTCTGGAATCGCTTTAATGTCAAACGACCGTATCGTGTCTTCATTGGGGTCAATGGTTATAACAAAGTCAGGTTTGATGCCATTTCTTAATAAAGGCTTTAATGCAGTTGACACTGTAATAACAAGGATTTGTTTTCTTACGCTTTTAATGAGTCCAATATTTTTATCGAGAGAGGGGCCCGCTGAAACTATTATAGTTGGAATGTTAGAGAAGATATCTTTTGTTGTTACAATTCCAGGACTTTCGGTTATAGCTAGGCCGTTATTAAATATATTTTTGTAAAATTTTTGTGAATATGCGGCTTGTGTATTTATATCAAGTTTGAATTTTTGATGTGCTTGTTCAATGGCTAAATTTATTAACTTGTAATAATCTCTTTCAAGATTAACTAGGGGCTTAAGGTGTATAGGTGTATATCCATGAATTGCTAGATTGGTGCGATCCTCATACAAAATCTGTTCAATTTTACTTGGGTCAGTATCTATGTGAATGCTCACTCCTGGATTGCTTAAGGCCTCAGAAAAATTATTTTGAGAAAATGCCAAACGCACTAGGGTTGGGTTTTTTTCAAATATAATTATTCGGTCTTGGGAGGATACTCTTTTATGAAGATCGTTTAGGTGGTAACCCAATCCAAGTCCAATTAAAATATAATTTGAGCTTTCATCTGAATAGATAGCATCTATAAATTGAGTGGCTTCTTGTTTGGGGTCGTACTTACTGTGAAGAGACTTTTTTGTCCCATCTGGGGAAACTCTTGATAAAGTGGCAATTCCTGATCTGGAGGTAGTTATATTATATTGGTTATCGTGAGGCGCATTTTTTATTAACGAACACAGTTCGGGTGATTTATGACATAGTATTTCTAGGTTGTCTTTTAAAAAGTCTCGCATCTAATAACTTTAGATCTTTATAACATTTGAATACTTTTTGTAAAGTGAACTTCTCAGTCTAATATCTCATCGGAAAAACATCTGTTATTGTTTATTTATTGCTGAAAAATATAATAATTCCCAGTTAGCATGTACACCTTGCTTGATAAAACAGATGTCATCATAATCCTTTATTAGTTGACGTAATATTTTTGGACTAGTCATTTGAGTGGGTGCTGCCCCTATTTGCTGGAGATTTTTGAGTAGACTTAAAGTACTAGGAAAAAAAGTTTTATGTGATTCTTTTGCGGATAAATTCACAGTAAAACCAGCCTCTTCGATCAATTTGCACCATTCGTTTTTTGATAGAAGTAAAGCGGGGCTTTCTAGTGGAGACACTTCCCGCAGCTCTGCAAGGGTGGATGGGCCAAAAGTGCTAAAAACCAAACTACCATTTTTCTTTATATAGGAGTTTAGCCTTCCTAATACAACCCGTGGATTTTTAAACCATTGAAATACCGCATTAGCAGCTATCATATCCACCATTGGAAATTTTAATAACTCAGCGTTCCCAAGGATGATCTGAGAATAGGGTGGGAGGGAGATTTTTAGTCTCATATGTTTAATCATTCCAGGTGAAATATCGTTAAGAAATATTTTTTTAGCTGGTTTGGCGAGTAGATACTTGGTAAACAAACCAGTGCCGCACCCAATTTCTAAAATTTGTTCAGGCGTATCGTTTGGAAGAAATGAAGCTAATTTTTCAGCCATCAACTTTTGCAATTGAGCGTGATTATCATAAGTATGTGCATACTTAGAAAAGTTACGCCCAATTTTTTGGCTGATATTATTTTCATTTTTCTGTTTAATCATTGGATCTATAAACCGAATAAGAGCCTTAATTAATTGATAGTATGGGGAGAGGAGGTAGAATTAAAAAAATATTGCAAAGTTATGCGTGAAACAGCCCTAAACTAGAAGACCTTCTTAAAAAAACATTGGTGCTTGTTATTTAGGATTGATTATCTTTGCTAACTTACTAAGCAGTAAGTCTGGTGCGTGTCCGGCCCCAGATACTATTTGGGTTTGTGGAATTAAATTTTTTAATTTCATAGCATCGAGAAAAACATCATTGTCTCCGACAATAACTTTAAAATCGAATACTGAGTTTTTAGAAGCAATAACTGATTGAAGAAATTCTAGCCCTTTTATTAGGATAGAACGGCTTGGTAAAGTTTTTAGAAGAATTCTAGGAAAAGGGATATCGCAGTTGGCATAAAAATCTACCAATGGATTTTCGTTGTCGCTTCTTTTTAATAATTTTATAAGATAGTTTAGTTGCGTGGAAGTTGTTTTTCCTCCCATATCGTGTTCTTGTGTAAATGCAAGAATAGGAGCGAGAACCGCCTTAATAGATTTTTTTGGAAATAGCTCACGGTGCCTAAACATCCATAGGCTACCCAAAGAATATCCTAAATATAGGTCGGCTGGTTTTTCATATAATTGTCTACGTGCCTCTTCCGTGTCAAATGGATCGGATGGATAGATTACATTTACCTCAGAACCTATAAAATATTTTTGTATCTGCTCAGAAAACCAATCAGTTGGAATTGCCCACCCTGAAACTGCAGTAATTCTCATTTTTTTGACCACCCCTTAACAATTGAAATTAATGGTTCTAGTTTTTCTTTAGACAACTCAGAGTTGAGTGACAAACGAATTCTTGAGCTACCTTGAGGAACAGTAGGAGGGCGCACTGCCCCCACAATAATATCTTTATCTAACAATAATGCTTGAAGCTTGAGGGTATCATCATTGCTGCCCACAATAAGTGGAATTATAGGGGTATTATAGTTCGTTTGTACATCGATATATTCGACCAGCCTACTTCTAAGCCAGCGGGATAATAGTTTTAATGATTCTCGTTTTTCATGTGCATTTCTGACTACGTCAATCGATGCCAAGGCTACCCCTGTCTGGTGAGGTGATAAAAATGTAGAGTATATATATTCACCAGCTTTATTTGTCAGATACTCAATTATTGGCAACAAATTTGTCAAGACATAAGCACCCATCCCTGCAAGCGATTTACCAAAAGTCCCAATTATAATATCTACTTCATTGGAAGTTCCAGTTTCTTCTGCTAATCCAGCTCCAGAGTTGCCTAGGACCCCTGTTCCGTGAGCTTCGTCGAGTATGAGAACAAAGTGGTATTTTTTTTTAAGCTCGACTAATCGTTTTAAATCTGGGTAATCGCCATCCATGCTAAATATACTTTCAGTAATTA
>JYMV01002895.1_pt1 | contig 23678 bp, 12 predicted proteins | sample 338911 | NCBI WGS metagenome assembly JYMV01 (sample SAMN03354496, study PRJNA234377) | hydrothermal vent metagenome | biome: Deep sea; feature: Hydrothermal plumes at the Eastern Lau Spreading Center, Western Pacific Ocean; material: Seawater | place: Tonga | collected 2009 | depth 2000 m m
AACTCACTAAAACAAGGAGTAACAGACTCATCAGCAATAATCCGCGGATAATAAAAAAGCGTGGTTCAGTCTTTGAGTCAGCTTGAGTTGCTGAAAAATTCACGAAATTAGAATAGTTTATGTGTAAAATAATTAGAAATGAAAGTATTTTGAAGCATATAGCGTAAGCTTAACAAACAGTATCAAAATGAGCCAGACAACGTTTTTTGCTGTTCAGTGATAATAATACCTTTTGGTTTGCAGTAAAACAATGTTGTGGTAAAATGTTAAGAATTAAGCTGACCAAAATCTAATGTTTTGCTGGAAGTGACTTTCCTGCGAAATATTGGTGATTTAGATGCAAAATACTTTACCTGCTGAAAAAATGTCTATAATGGAAAAACGATCTGTTTCACTGGATGATAAATATACGTTAAGAAAAGGGTATGCTTTTATGACCGGAATACAGTCACTGGTGCGTTTGCCATTGGTGCAGCGTGAACTGGACCAGAAAGCCGGACTCAACACAGCAGGTTACATCAGCGGTTATCGAGGCTCACCGTTGGGTGGTTATGATCAGCAATTGGAACGTAATAAAAAACTGCTGGAAGAACATCACATTAAATTTCAGCCCGGAGTGAATGAGGATTTAGCAGCAACTGCTCTTTGGGGGACGCAGCAGGCGGAGTTAGGCGGTGAAGGAAAATATGATGGGGTTTTTGGAATTTGGTACGGCAAAGGCCCCGGGGTTGATCGTTCCGGTGATGTTCTGCGACACGCTAATTATGCCGGCACTTCAAAGTTCGGCGGCGTGCTGGCTTTGATGGGGGATGATCATACGGCGGAGTCTTCCACAGTTTGCAATCAGAGCGAATTCGCCATGGTGGACGCGCTGATTCCCGTACTGAATCCATCCGGTGTAGAGGAGATTTTTGACTTTGGAATTTTTGGCCTGGCGCTATCGAGATTCAGCGGATGCTGGGTTGGTTTAAAGTGTCTGCATGATACAGTTGAAGCAACCGCATCAATCAATGTTGATGTTGAACGTATCAAGGTGGTAATTCCCAACGATTTTACTTTACCTGAAGATGGTTTAAATATTCGCTTTCCGGACACGCCGCATGCGCAGGACAAAAGAATACACGAGTACAAGGTTGACGCTGCACGAGCGTTTTGCCGGTCAAACAAGCTTGATCGTACAATTTGGCAGGGCGGTATCGCAAAAATAGGTGTTGTAACTGTTGGAAAATCATACCTTGATACTCGGCTTGCTTTTGATGAACTGGGAATAGATGAAACTAAAGCAGAGCGGTTGGGAGTGCGACTTTATAAGGTAGCCATGCCGTGGCCGCTGGAACCGGAAGGAATTCTTGAGTTTGCTCAAGGTGTTGATTTGATTATTGTCGTGGAAGAAAAGCGGGCACTGATTGAACCACAAATCAAGGAACTGCTTTACGGCGCTTCACACCGTCCACAAGTGATTGGTAAAACAGATGAGACCGGAGAACCTCTGTTTCGCACCGCGGGAGCGCTTGATCCCAACCATATTGCCGCAATTATTGCTCGACGAATTTTGACCTTTCGGGTTGATGAAAAGCTAAAAGATCGTTTGCACGAAATGGAAGTCCGTCTGGATTTATCACTTTTGCCTCAGGAATCAATGGTGAGGTTGCCGTATTTTTGTTCCGGATGTCCTCACAATACTTCCACGGTTGTTCCGGAAGGCAGCATTGCAATGGCGGGAATCGGCTGTCATTACATGGTACAGTGGATGGATCGCAATACTCTCGGATTCACACACATGGGCGCTGAGGGGGCAAATTGGGTAGGGCAAGCACCGTTCAGTAAACGCAAACATATATTCCAAAATATAGGAGACGGCACATATTTTCATTCCGGAATCATGGCTATCCGTGCGGCTGTTTCTTCCGGAATAAACATTACCTACAAAATTTTGTTCAATGACGCAGTCGCCATGACGGGCGGACAGGGTTTTGACGGACCGATGACAGTTCAGAGCATTATTCAGCAAATGTTCGCCGAGGGGGCAAAACAGGTAACTGTTGTGAGCGATGATCCGGATAAATTCACCCTTAGTTCCGGAATTCCCGCAAACGTAAAAGTTTATGATCGCAAGGATTTGGACATTGTACAGCGTGAAATGCGTGAAATTGAAGGCGTAACAGTTCTGATTTATGAACAGGTCTGTGCCGCGGAAAAACGAAGGCGCCGGAAACGCGGAATAATTCCGGATCCTCCACGCAGAATTTTCATCAATGACGATGTTTGTGAAGGCTGCGGTGATTGTGGTGTTAAATCAAATTGTGTTTCAGTATTGCCACTCGAAACTCAATTTGGACGTAAACGTGTGATTGATCAGTCGGCTTGCAACAAAGATTACAGTTGTGCCAACGGATTGTGTCCAAGTTTTGTAAGTGTTATCGGTGGAAAAATGAGGAAAAATTCATCTTCCGCAAACCTGAGTGAAGAATGGACCTTTTTGCCTGAACCGACTCTTCCGGAAATCAACGGCACCTATAACATCGTTTTAACTGGTGTAGGAGGTACCGGTCTTGTCACGATTGGGGCTTTACTCGGTATGGCCGCGCACATTGAAAAAAGAGGTGTCGGCATTCTTGACATGATTGGGCTGGCTCAAAAAGGCGGAGCGGTTTTATCTCATCTGCGCATTGGCAATAGTCCGGATGACATACACTCACCACGGATTGCCTCTCAGGGCGCGGATTTAGTGATCGGCGGTGATTTGGTTGTGACAGGTGGTCAAAAAACTCTTTCTGTTATAAAACCCGGACATACAAAACTCGTAGTTAACAGCTATGAATTGATTACCGGAGATTTTACCAAAAACGCGGATATGCTTTTTCCAAGCCTGCAAATCAAGCAATCCATCCAGAAAATAGCAGGTACAAATCAAACCGAATTCCTGGATGCTTCACGCCTGGCGACCGCGCTGATTGGAGATACGATTGCCACTAATATTTTTATGCTTGGTTTTGCTTTTCAAAGAGGATTGATACCGTTGGAACAAAGTTCAATTGAAAAAGCCATGGAAATCAATGGTTTGTCAGTGGAAAGTAACAAACTGGCTTTTCTCTGGGGTCGTAGAACAGCCCATGACGGCAAGCGTGTTCGCGAGTTGACGGGGTCTATCGTTGCCGGTTTTGGACTCAAAGAACCACCGGAAGGCTTGGACGAGCTCATCCAGCACCGTGCGGATGTTCTGAAGGATTATCAAAACAAAGCTTATGTTCAGCGCTATTTGAAATTGGTAGAACGTGTACGAACTCTTGAAACTGACCGTGTTCCCGGAAGTGTTGCATTTACCGAAGCTGTAGCCTCTTACTACTACAAATTGCTGGCTTACAAAGATGAATACGAAGTCGCCCGTCTTTATACTAATGGTGATTTTATGAAAAAAATTCGTGGGCGTTTTGAGGGTGATTTTAAGCTGAAGCTGCATTTGGCGCCGCCAATGTTTTCAAAACGTGATCCGCATACGGGTGAGCCGATCAAAACTGCTTATGGTTCGTGGATGTTGACTGCTATGAAATTTCTGTCACGCTTCAAGTTCCTGCGTGGAACTGCTTTTGATCCATTCGGAAAGACCGTGGAAAGGAAAATGGAGCGTCGATTGATACTGGAATATGAACAAACAATTGAGGAGTTATTACGTGGATTTTCCAAGAAAAATCACGTTTTGGCTGTTGAAATAGCAAAAATTCCAGAACAGATTCGTGGTTATGATCTGGTGAAACAGAGACACGTTGAATCCGCAAAGTCCCATGAGAAGTTACTGCTGGAAGAATTTAGAAATTCTACCGGTATTTCTGCTACTCCGAAAATTGCTGAAACTGTAAGTTGAATCCAGGGCGTTTCATTTCATAATGTTTTTCTGAGTTTATGTTCGGCAAAGCGGCTTATTGATTTCTGCCGTATTTTTCGGTGAGTTGAAAAATCCAATGAAGTTTGAGGTCGTTCATTGGTTCTGTCCTACAACGCCAGACCCAGTTTTTTCCTCCAGCAGTACCGGGAAGATTCATCCTGCATTCTCCTCCCAAGTTTAGCAAATCCTGTAAAGGAGCAAGAGCAATGTCGGCGTTTGAGCTCCAGGCCAGTTTAATCAAATCGTAACAAACGCTGTCTTCCTTTACATCTTTATTTAAATAGGCTCTCAAACGTTCTCTTTCCATGTCGCCAAGTTCTCTATACCAGCCCAAGGTTGTGTTATTATCATGTGTTCCGGTATAGACAACAGTATTTGAACTTTTGTAGTTGTGGGGCAGATATGAATTGTTTTCATCAGAAAAAGCAAATTGCAACACTTTCATTCCCGGGAATCCGCATTTTTCGCGCAGTACATTCACGTCAGTAGTAATCAATCCGAGATCCTCGGCAATTATCGGCAGATCTCCCAGCTCTTTTTTCATTTCCTCAAAAAAAGCGAATCCCGGCCCTTCTTTCCACTTGCCTTCAGCGGCAGTTGCGGCAGAAGAGGGAATTTCCCAATAATTTTCAAAACCTCTAAAGTGGTCGATCCGGACAATATCAAATTGCTCCAGCGAAAAACGCAGCCGGTTTTTCCACCAACTGTATCCGTCTTTCCGCATTTCATTCCAGCGATAAAGCGGATTTCCCCAATGCTGTCCGGTCTCACTGAAATAATCCGGTGGAACACCTGCTACAGCGCTTAGTTGCTGATTTTCATCCAGTTCAAACAACTCTGGATTGGCCCATACTTCTGTACTGTCGTACGCAACAAAAATTGGCAAATCACCAATTATTTTTATCCCCTGCTGATTCGCGTATTTCCGGAGTGATGACCATTGCTTGAAAAATTGCCATTGAACGAATTTATGAAATGATATTTCTAAAGCATGTTTTTCTCTAAAAAGCTGTATTTCCTCGGATTCACGCAATCTCCATTTTTCCGGCCATTCAGACCAAATCAATCCACCGGATATTATTTTCATCGAGGCAAAGGTGGCAAAATAATCCAACCAGAATGCTTGGGATATGCACCAATGATCAAAATTATTTATCTGCAATTCAGTGGCATTATTCTCAAAATTCTGAAATGCCTGCCGAAGTCGACCCGTTTTCCAAATTTCAACTTCCGCAAAATTTAGAAAATCTAGGGAGAAATCAGGAATATTTCCCAATTCTTCCAGAAGCAAATATCCCTCATCCTGTAATAACGCGAGACTGATTAGTAAAGGATTTCCAGCAAATGCAGAAGGAGATTGATAGGGGGAATGACCATCTGCTACAGGGCACAAAGGCAGCACCTGCCAGAGAGATTGCTTCAAGTTTGCGAGTAAATCAACAAACTTGTATGCGGCGGATCCGAAGTCGCCGATGCCGTGTTTTCCCGGCAAAGAGGTTGGATGAAGCAGAATTCCGGAAGATCTGGGGTGCATGGGCTTTGCTTTCAGCAAACTTTTTTGCCTTGAAGTTCAACAGTAACAGGTTCGAGTTCCCAAATATCTTTGGCGTATTCAGCAATGGTACGATCGCTGGAAAACTTTCCGGAAGCAGCGGTATTCAAAATGGACATTTTAGTCCACTTTTCAGTGTCTGCCCAAGTTTTCATCACACGTTGCTGACATTCAACATAACTGGCAAAATCTTCAAGCAGCATGTATTTATCCTCAAAAACCAGTGAGTTATATAGATCATTGTAAAGGTGTGGTTTGTCACGGTTAAAATATCCAGTGTTAATCATCGAAAGCACTTCTCTCAATTCGGGATTATTCTGGTATGAAACTCTAGGATTGTATCCGGACTCAGCCAAACTGTTGATTTCATCCGAACTCAAACCGAAAGTGAAAAAATTTTCAGCACCAACCTCTTCCGCAATTTCGATATTTGCGCCATCCATTGTGCCTAAAATCAGGGCGCCGTTCAGGATGAATTTCATATTTCCGGTACCTGAAGCTTCGGTTCCGGCAGTAGAAATATGCTGTGAAATATCCGTTGCCGGAATCAATTTTTCTGCAACTGAAACATTATAATTTGGCACAAACACAACCTTTAAACGATCCTTCATTGCAGGATCATTGTTGACTAAATGTGCCACATCGTTGGCTAAATTTATGATGAGTTTTGCCATGTAATATCCCGGAGCAGCTTTGCCTCCCAGTAAAATTGTACGAGGAACGAAAGGAAATTCTGGATGTTCCAGCATTTTGTTGTAAAGAAATACTACGTGCAAAATGTTCAGCAACTGCCGCTTATATTCGTGGATACGCTTGATCTGCACATCAAAAAGCGATACCGGATCGATTACAACACCACTGGTCTGTTTCAGCCACTTCGCTAACTGCTCCTTTTTTAGGCGTTTGACTGTGCGCCATGAATCTTGAAATTCCGGATCATCGGCAAATGGTTCCAGTTTCCGTAGTTGCTGCAATTCCGTAATCCAGCCATCACCAATTTTTTCTGTAATTAATTCAGATAATTCCGGATTTGCGTTTCGAAGCCAGAGTCGTGGTGTTATTCCGTTTGTTTTATTTTGGAAACGTTCAGGAAAAAGTTTATAAAAATCTTTAAAAACCGTAGTTTTCAGCAATTCTGTGTGAAGCACTGCCACACCGTTAATCGTGTGACTTCCAACAATCGAAAGATAAGGCATCCGGATTTGCTTGTGATCATTTTCCTCAATGAATGAAATTCGCCGCAATAAATCTGCATCGTCAGGAAATTGTTTTTTTACATCCTCCAAAAATATATCATTTATTTCGTAAATGATTTCCAGGTGACGCGGCAGCAAACGACCCATCAAATCAACGGACCAGCTCTCCAATGCTTCCGGAAGCACGGTGTGGTTGGTGTAGGCAAAAACACGCGTGGTGATATCCCATGCCTCATCCCATCCCAAATCTTCCTCATCGATAAGAATCCGCATCAATTCCGGAATTGCAATCGAAGGGTGGGTATCATTGAGTTGAATCGCCACATGTTCCGGAAATGACTCAAAAGTTTCGGAATGTTTTTTGAAACTCTGAATGATATCCTGTAGCGATGCCGCCACGAAAAAATACTGCTGTTTGAGCCGCAGTTCTTTTCCGGAAAATCCTTGATCATTCGGATACAACACTTTTGAAATCATACCGCTGCGTTGCGTTTCCTCAACCGCCTGAATGTAGTCTCCGCTGTTAAATAATTGAAAATCAAAACTTTTTGAAGGTTTTGCTGACCAGAGTCGTAAATTATTGACAGTATGATTTCCAAATCCGGCAATGGGGACATCGTAGGCCATTGCCATTACTTCTTCTGTTTCTACCCACAAGCGTTTTGATTCTCCTTTTTCGTTGATTTTATCTTTTAAATGACCAAAAAAGTGTACCGGATAAACAATTTCCATACGTGGAATTTCCCAGGGATATCCCTCTTCCAGCCAATTGTCCGGAGCTTCCACCTGTGCTCCATTTTCAAACTGCTGTTTAAAAATGCCGAATTCATAGCGGATTCCATATCCATGTGCGGGCAGTTGCAAAGTAGCCATCGATTCTAAAAAACAAGCGGCGAGCCTTCCCAGACCACCGTTTCCTAAACCTGCATCATGTTCAAGTTCCTGAAGTTCTTCAAGATCATAACCAATTTTCCGGATCGCGTCTCCTCCCGCATTCATGATGCCCAGGTTGAGCAAATTGTTTTTTAAACTTCTCCCTATCAGATATTCTAGTGAAAAATAATAGACTTGTTTGCATTGTTTTTTCTGGTATGTCTGCTGGGTATCATTCCAGAATTCCACCAGCCGATCCCGGATAGACAAGGCAAAACTACGATAAATATCAAAGTCTTCGGCAGTATAACGGTTTTTACATTGTGAAAACTCAATATGATTTGCGATGGATTCAATCAATCCGTCCCGGTCCATTGAACGATAAGTGGCAATCAAGTCCCACATTATTTCCATTTCTTTACGTGTATTTGGCATTTTTTGTCGATTCTAAAATTTTTGATGGTTTGTCATGGATTTCTGATGGAGGGCTCATTTTCCCGCTATTTTTCAAAAACCAAACAACCTAATGGAGGCAAATTAACTGCGGCACGGTACGGTTGTCCCTGCCATGTCTGATGGGTAGTGTCGATTTTTCGTTGTTTGTTGTATCCGGATCCGCCAAATTTCGGATCATCTGTGTCCAGTAATTTAATGAAAGTACCGGCTTCCGGGAATCCCATCAAATAATTATCACGAGGTATGGGAGTAAAATTGAAAACGAAAATCAAATCAGGTTCAGAAATTTTTTTCTCCGGTCGACGGATGAAAGACAAAATACTGTTGTCCTGATCGTGATAGTCAATCCATTGAAAACCAGTCGAATCGAAATCATTCGAGTAAAGTGCAGGCTTGCTCAGATAAAAATGATTCAGCGTACGAACGCATTCCTGTAAATTTTGATGTTCCGGATATTCGATCAGGTTCCAATCCAGGCTTCCGGCTTCGTTCCATTCTTTCCACTGGCCAAATTCTGTTCCCATGAAGGTCAGTTGCTTGCCCGGATGTGCCATTTGAAAAGCGAGATAAAGTCGTAGTCCGGCAAACTTTTTCCATACATCACCAGGCATTTTATCCAACAGTGAACGTTTTCCATGTACCACTTCATCGTGCGAAAGCGAAAGCATGAAATTTTCCGTGAAAGCATAAACCATTGAAAACGTAATCAAATGATGCTCGTATTTTCGATGTACAGGGTCTTTTTCCATGTAACGCAAAGTGTCATTCATCCAACCCATATTCCACTTGAAATTGAAGCCCAAACCACCGGCATAAGTCGGGTGACTCACTCCGCCCCATGCGGTGGATTCTTCCGCAATCGAGAGGATACCTGGGTGGTAGTGAAACAGCGTTTCGTGCAGCTGGCGGAAAAAATCAATCGCACCGATATTTTCATTTCCGCCGTGCTTGTTTGGAACCCATTCACCGTCTTCACGGTCATAATCCAAATAGAGCATTGAAGCCACTGCATCAACACGAATTCCGTCTATGTGATATTTGTCAACCCAAAATAAAGCATTTGAAATAAGGAAGTTACGGACCTCATTGCGCTCAAAATTAAAAATCAGCGTACCCCATTCTTTATGTTCACCCTGACGTGGGTCTTCGTGTTCGTACAAAGCTGTGCCGTCAAATCTTGCGAGTCCATGAGTGTCTTTGGGAAAGTGTCCGGGAACCCAATCCAGAATCACACCCAATCCGGAAGCATGGCAGCGGTCCACAAATTCCATAAACTGCTGCGGTGAACCAAAACGCGAAGTAGGCGCAAAGTAACCCGTCACCTGATATCCCCATGAACCGTCAAAAGGATGTTCCGCGACCGGCATCAATTCAAGGTGAGTGTAGCCCATTTTCTTTACGTACGGAATCAGGCGGTCGGCGAGTTCCGGATAAGTCAATGAGCGGTTTTCGTAAGGTTCGCTTTTTTCCGTAATCCTTTGCCACGAACCTAAATGCACTTCGTAAATGTTAATCGGCTGCCTGAGTGGATTTCGCTTTGTCCGTTCTTGTATCCACTTTTTGTCGCTCCATTCAAAACCGCCCAATTCTGTAATCACTGATGCGGTTGAAGGACGAAGTTCCATGGAAAAACCAACCGGATCACTTTTTAATAAAAGCTGACCATCGCTGGTTTTAATTTCAAATTTATAGAGCGTTCCCGTCGCCACTTCCGGAATAAAAACTTCCCAAATTCCGGATCTGCCGATAATTTGCATGGGGTGTTTACTTCCGTTCCAGAGATTGAAATCTCCCACCACACTCACTCGTTTGGCGTTTGGAGCCCATACCGCAAAGAGAGTTCCGGATACACCGTCCAGCGTTACCGGGTGAGCACCTAGTTTGTGGTAAAGCTTGTGGTGATTTCCTTCACCAAAAAGGAATTGGTCGAATTCGGTGAATTGCGGAGAAAAGTAAAAGGGATCGTGGCGAATGTGTTTGTTTCCGTCTTTGTAAATGATTTTCAAACGGTAAGGTTTTAGTTCCGGACGAGGTGGAATTTTCAACTCAAACAAACCGGCTGTGTGAATTCGTTTCAGGGGAGTGGAATCTGTTTCAGTTTGGTCTTCCCAAAAGAGTGAAACATTCTCGGCGTCAGGTTCTAAAACACGGATGATCCAAACTCGATGCCGGTTTTTTTTGCGTGCTTCGTGAAATCCCAAAACCGAACGCGGTTCATGGTAATCACCACGTAAAAGATGTTCAATGGTTTTCTGGGATAAAATGAGATCGGACATGCAGGGTATGTTGAAATAAGCAAAAATTTCTATCATATACTATCATTGAAAAAACGCTTTGGAGCAAGGAATCTTTTGTTGTGGGATTTTGTTGTTTCTGTTTTATGTACTTAACAAACAGAATGTTTTTCTGAGAAAACTCTGAATTTCCCAATAAGCTTGTACCATAGAAAATCAAATGTATGATAGCATCAGCATCTTTTTTGAAGGTAGCTCAGTTAATTCAGGTTCCTGCCGCCAGTGTTTTTTTAAAACCTCACTTTCCTTAAAAGTAAAAAAATGCCCCAGTTGAACATTGCTCCGGACAACATCCAAATAGAGATAAAAGACGGAGAATCTATTCTGACAGCTTGTTTGAGAAACAATGTCTCGCATCTCCATGCCTGTGGAGGCATGGGACGGTGCTCGACCTGCCGAATTGCAGTGAGCGAGGGTATCGAAAATTGCTCTCCACCCAATGAAAAAGAACAAACTCTTGCGGAAAAAATTGATTTACCTCCAGGTTTCAGGTTGGCTTGCCAAACCGAAGTGACAGGAGATATTCATTTTCGACGCTTACTGTTGGATAAGAGGGATCTTGTTCTTGCCAACCAACTGAACAAGGAAAAATTTGGTCCAGTTGGTACCAGTAGAAAACCGGCAATCATGTTTTCAGACATCCGTGGATTTACTCCATTTACTGAGTCAGTTTCATCTTATGACATTATGTACATCCTTAACCGGTATTTTGACATCATGGGAGAGGTAATCATTCGAAACGGTGGGCAAATAAACAATTACATCGGAGACGCGATTCTGGCGGTTTTTGGATTAGAAAATTCCGGTGACCCAATTTTCCGCAGCGTTAAGGCCGGTGTAGAAATGCTTGAAGCAATGGATGAATTCAAACCTTACCTTGAACAGAGTTTTGGAAAAGCTTTTGATATTGGAGTAGGTATTCATTATGGAGATGCAATTGTAGGCATGGTAGGTACTGGAAGCAGTCAGCGTCTTACGGTAATTGGTGAAACTGTAAATACTGCCAGTCGTATTGAGTCTGCCAACAAGGAAGCAGGTACACGCCTTTTGATCTCAGAAGAAGCCTATGAGCAGATTAAGGACAGGGTTGAGGTTGAGGATTTCGTCAGAATGAAATTGAAAGGTACCAGCCAGCGTAAAACTTTATATGAGATCTCGAAAGTAATTGGAGTAACAACTGCCAGACAGTCAGATTCCATCAGATTTTTTTCTGGTCACAAGTGGCATAAAACATTGCCTGTTGAAGACCTTGAGCCTGGTGAAAAGAAAAAATTCAGACTTGAATCTGAAAATATCTTGTTGGTAAACTTGGAAGATCAGGTTTTTGCAGTAGACAATGTTTGCCCCCATATGCATCTTCCGCTGGACATGGGACAAGTCAGTGATAATGGCACCATTCTCTGTCCGTTCCATGACAGTGAATTTTGTCTCAAAACCGGTGAAGCGAAGCGCTGGGCTGAAACCATGCCTGAGGGGGTGCCGGAAAGTTTTTCAGGTTTAATGAAAAATATCAAAGTTTGCGCTTTAACCACTTTCATGACTCATATTGAAGATGGTTTCATTTGGGTTTGTATGAGTAAAAAATGAAAAGATAATCTAGAAAAAACAGCAAATATTACAATGAAATTTAACTCTCGTATCTATGTCGCCGGACACCTCGGCCTGGTAGGTTCTGCAATCATAAGAGCTTTAAAACAAAAAGGATTTAATAATCTAATTACTCGTACACACGCAGAGCTGGAACTACTCGATGCAGTAGCTGTGCAAAAATTTTTTGAAGAAACAAAACCTGAGTATGTTTTTTTGGCAGCAGCAAAAGTAGGAGGGATTCACGCAAACAGTACTTACCCTGCGGATTTTATGCGTGAAAATTTAATTGTGCAAACTAACGTTATACACGAAGCATGGAGGAATGGAGTAGAAAAATTATTATTCCTGGGCAGTTCCTGCATTTATCCTAAACTTTGCCCACAGCCCATCAAAGAGGAATATTTGTTAACCGGCGAACTTGAGCCTACCAATGACGCTTATGCTCTCGCAAAAATTGCGGGAATCAAAACCTGTCAAAGTTACAATCTGCAATACGGGACTAATTTTATTTCCGCCATGCCTACTAATTTATACGGAATCAACGACAATTTTCATCCGGAAAATTCACATGTCCTGCCGGCATTGATCCGGAAGTTTCATGAAGCAAAACTTGCCGGATCAAAAACTGTCACCATCTGGGGGAGCGGCTCTCCACGCCGTGAATTTTTGCATACAGATGATCTTGCTGATGCGGTTTTGTTTCTGATGGAAAATTACAACGATTCAGAAATAATCAATGTCGGTTATGGTCAGGATCAAACAGTCACAGAGCTGGCAGAAACGATTCTGCAAGTGGTGGGTTTTAAAGGCCGTTTGGTATTTGACCCGTCACATCCGGATGGAACCCCGCAAAAAATACTTGATATTTCCAAAATTAAGTCACTTGGTTGGAAGCCCGGCATCTCGTTGAAAAATGGACTGAAGCAAGTTTATCAATGGTATGCTGATCAGGATTTGCCTGCTGCATAAAAAACCATTGTTTTGGGCAATTAAACCTCACTGAATCTCAAAATTTCCTGTTACAAAATCTTTATGAAACATGGCTGTTTGTTCAGGACGTACTACTATCGGCGAGTGGCTGTTGGGTGGAATTTATAAATCGTCCCAGCGTTCTTCTTCTTCAAGAATGTTTGCGTAATCTCCCTCAAAGTTTGCGTAAGCTTTTTGTTTAAAATCTCCTGTTTGAGGGCTATCTATTCGTTCGATACTTCCACCAGACTTGAGGTAATCTTCCATGGCGCCCATTATCTGCTCACGGGTTGGTGCAGGGGAAGCTTTCTTCTTTTTGTAATATGCACGTTTTGAACTAAATTGTTTTTTCATGATTACAGGTAAAACTTAAATGTTAAATAATCAACGGTTAACAGTCTAGTAAAGCTTGCTGAAGTTGTCAAGTGATATAAAACATTACACAAGAAATTAAGCATTAATTTCAGGTTAAAGCTTTTACTCCGAAGCAAGAAGATGAACTGTCAAATAGTAAAATTCCACATCAAAAAAAGGCTAAACTGTATTTGAAAATTTCGGGGAGACTTGTGTTTTAAGGTGGCGGTCAAAGGGCATGGCAAGATTTCTTGTAAACAGCATTCCTATCGGTGTGAGCTCAATTTTTTGTGGACTTAACTTTACGAGTCCTTCCTGTTTAAATTTCTCCAGTTGAGTCCAGGCCTGAGAAAAATGGTGCCGAAAATCGATTTTGTAACGAGATTCAAAATCCGGAAGCAAAACTTCACCATGACACATCAGAGTTTCAATCACCTCACGACGCAGCTGGTCTTCTTTATCCAACTTCATTCCTTTGCGGGGATTAAGTTTTTTTTCTGAAGCTTCTATCATGTACAGCTCAATTTCTTTTGTGTTTTGCCAGTAACTGTCTCCAAAATCTGAAATTGCAGAAACGCCGACGCCAATCTGCGTCATGTTGTGCAAAGTAGTATAGCCCATGAAATTTCGGTGAAGGGTTTTGTTTTTCAGAGCAAGTGCAAGATCATCTTCAGGAAGTGCAAAGTGATCCATGCCTATCATTACATAACCGGATTCAGCAAAAAAGTTGATTGCTTCCAGGTAAATATTAATTTTTTCTTCCGGAGTCGGCAAATCTTTTTCCCTGATTGCACGCTGATGAGTTTTGAACATACCGGGCAAATAAGCAAAGCTGTAAACCGCCAGTCGATCCGGGCGCATTTTATTGACCTCTTCAAGAGTCTTCCGGAAACCAAGTTTTGTTTGTAGAGGAAGCCCGTAAACTAAATCCAAATTGATACTTTTGTAACCTAGAGACCGTGCGGTTTTGAAAGTCTGCCATGATTGTTCTGCAGTTTGATTTCGGTTTATGGCTCGTTGTACGGTTTGATCCAGGTCTTGTACACCAAAGCTGACTCTCCGGAAACCAAGTTCATAGAGGACCTCCAGTTGTTCAGTTGTCGTCACCCGAGGGTCTGCCTCAAAAGCCCATTCTCCTTCTTCCTGTGTGTCAAACCTTGAAACAATCATCTGTACAACTCTTTGCAGTTGCTGAGGATTCAAAAAAGTTGGTGTTCCTCCGCCGAAATGAATTTCAGCCAAGTTCTTAGGCGTTCCCAAACACTCTGCCACACCAGCGATTTCCTGTTCGAGTGCAGTCAAATATTTTTCGACTAAATTCTGGTTTTTGGTGATGATTTTATTGCATCCACAAAAAGTACAAAGTTGTCGGCAAAAAGGAATGTGAACATAGAGTGAAATCGGCTGTTCGTTTTGTCCCTCTTTTTGCAATGATTTGGTATAATCCCTTGTGAATTTACCGTCTTTCCAGACAGGAACTGTGGGATAACTGGTATAACGGGGGCCGGGACGATTGTAGCGTTTTATCATCTCCGGTGTAATTTCAAGCTTAACTGAATGCGGCATTTTGGTGTTTGTGAATTACTTGTGAGATTTATTTTTTCTCATTAAAATTTACGTAGCGGAAAAAGATTAGCTGCGAAAAAAAACAAAGCCGCAGCAATCACAATTAAAGGTCCTGAAGGCGTGTCAATTTGCATTGAAGCTCCCAATCCCAGCCCAACCGATGCCATTCCGATTATAATACCGCCAAGTGCCATTTGTTCTGGAGTTCGGCTAAATCTCCTGGCAGCAGAAACTGGAATTATTAAGAGCGACGTTACCAGCAGGATGCCGATAATTTTCATGGAAAGTGCGATGACAGCGGAAATCAGGAGCATGAAGACCAGTTGTACTCTGAGCACGGACACACCTTCCGCCTGAGCTAATTCATTGTCAAACGTAATTGCCAGCAAAGGCCGCCAGAGCCAAAGCAATGTCAGTAAGATTAAAAAACCACCACCATAAATCCAATAAAGATCAACAAGGTTCACTGCCAGAATATCACCAAACAAAAACCCCATCAAGTCAATGCGTACCCAAACCATCAGACTGATCAATAAAATTCCCAACGCAAGTGATGCATGAGAAAGCGTACCTAACACCGCATCGTTAGCGAGTTGTTTTTGTCGCTGAAAGATAAAAAGCAGTACAGCCACTGTCAGCGAAACTACAAATACTCCAAGCATTAAATTTACTTCCAGAAAAATTCCAAACGCGACTCCAAGCAAAGCTGAATGAGCCATAGTGTCGCCAAGATAAGACATTCTTCTCCAGACTATAAAACAGCCCACAGGACCTGCAACTATGGCAACTCCCATTCCGGCAATAACAGCTCTCCAAAAAAAATCATCTAAAAACATCATTGTTATTCCTCTTGCAAATCTCCTGAAAGATGATGTGTGTGATCGTGATGGTGACTGTAAATCGCCAATGCGCTGCCGGAATCCAAACCAAACAGTCTCAGATATTCCGGATGCCTACTAACATCCTCCGGCTGGCCTTCACAGCAAATATGCTGATTTAAGCAAAGTACACGGTCAGTGGATGCCATCACTACATGTAAATCATGTGACACCATGAGAACGCCGCAACCGTGGCTTTTACGCAGGTTTCCAATCAGATTATATAATTCTGACTCACCCATGTAATCGACCCCCTGCACAGGTTCATCAAGAACCAGCAGTTCCGGACTTCTCAAAAGTGCACGTGCCAACATCACACGCTGAAATTCTCCACCTGAAAGTTGAAATACAGGTTTGTTTTTCAATGAATCAACTCCGGTTTCCTCAAGGGCATTCTCGATTTGCAGGCTGGAAAAATTTCCTGTAAGGTTCATAATTCGACTGACTGACAGCGGAAGTATGGGGTCAACAGAAACTTTTTGCGGGAGGTAGCCAATTCGAAGTTTCGGTTTTTTGAAAATACTTCCGGAATTGGCTGGAATCAAACCCAGCAGCACTCGAAGCAGTGTTGTTTTCCCCGCACCATTGGGGCCAATCACTGTCACAATTTCTCCTTTTGAAACGGTAAGCGAAATATTGGATAGCAGCTTGCGCTCACCGACAAGTAAAGAGAGATTTTGAGTCTGAAGCAGTATTTGTTTTTTGTTTTCCGTTTGCGGAAAATCCACAGTAGTTTCTTTGTTGCTTGACATTGACAATTAAGTGAATCGGAGTTATCTTCAAATGAGTATTACTTGTATCACATTTCTCTCTTCAAAGCAAGGCTGCAAAGCAAAAACTGGATTGTAATGAAAACTGGATTTTGCTTTATCTTAACACTCCATCTGCTGTACTTAAACCCGGTTTCGGCAGGTTCAGACTTGAAAGTTTTGGTTTCTAACAAAGCTTTTCACTCACTTGTGTCTGGAGTCATGCAAGGTGTTTCCAGACCTTTTCTTCTTTTAAATGGAAATATTTCACCACATTCCTATTCCCTTAGACCAAGTGCAGCGGAAAATTTGCAAAAGTCAGATCTTGTTTTTTGGGGCGGTGAAATGCTGGAAGGATTTTTAGCAAAACCAATTCAATCTCTGGCAACCAATGCAAAGTTTGTTTCGCTGCAGGAAACTGAAGGACTTAAGAAGTTGTTGCTGCGTGCAGGAAAAGAGTGGCAAAAAACTGGGCCACAAACGGATCATGATAATTCTGCAAAAAATATCCTTAAACGACCTTACGGAATTGATCCTCACATTTGGCTGGACCCACTCAACGCAAAAGTAATCACTAATAAAATAGTACAAATTTTGAGTGAGATGGATCCTCTTAATGCGCAAAGTTATCAAAGAAATGGTGATAAATACGGACAGCGTCTTGATCTCCTGGATCAGCGGCTTAAAGCAGAAATGAAAGAAATTTCATCTATACCATATATTGTTTTTCATGATGCATATCAATATTTTGAAAGGCGTTATCAACTCAATAGCATTGGTTTTGTCGCCTCACACACAGGCTATGGTACAAGCGTCCGTAAATTGATTGAAGTTCGTAAGGCTATCAAAAAGAAAAAAATCCGCTGCATTTTCAGCGAACCTCAGTTTTCGCCAAAATTGGTGCAGACAGTAATTGAGGGAACCAGTGTAAAAAAAGGAGTTCTTGATCCTTTAGGAACTGGACTTAAACCAGGAAAGGAACTTTATTTTACTTTACTTATTAATCTTAGTCGTTCCTTAAGAAAGTGTCTTTTATGATTATTAAACGAAAAAAGTTTAATCTTGTAAGTTCAAGTGAAAAGCGGGTTATTAAAGGATCAATAAAGGACACAATACAATTTAACCATGCATTTTTCAATCACTATTTCTTCAAACTCGAATGAGTGAAGTTGAACAGAAAAAAGTAAGAAAATCTATAAAACTGGATGTTGCAGAAAATTCAGTTTTCAAGCAATTTTCCACTCAATTTTTGAGCGGAATGTCTGAAAGAATGCGCGAAACTTACAACGAGTCACAGCTGCATGAATTTCTGAAGGAACGCTTTGAGTTTTTTAAGGAAGCAACCAGACTGAGTGGAATGGTTAGAGTTAAGCCCTGTCAACCTTTCTCTTATTCACAGGCGGAAACACCCTTCAACGGTCATGTAATAGTTGAAATTTCAGCACCGGATGCACCTTACATCGTCGTCACAGTTGAGGCGGTGATGCGAAAAATGAATATACTGATCCACCGCAAGCTTCATCCAATAATGGGTGTTGTACTTTCTGCTGAAAAAGAGTTAGAAGAAGTTATTTTACCAGAGGAAAATACTGAAAATTTTGATCATCTCTATCTGGAAATTGAAGCGGATACTGACATTGTCTTATTAAGACGTATTGAAACTATGATTGCCGGTCATCTGCTGGCAGTACAACTTGTCCATAATCATCGAAAAAAAATGCTGCACTGCCTGGAATCGATGGAAAAGGAAATTGAATTGGTGAGTGCAGTCTCCTTAGATACAAAGGGTGAGTGGTCCAAACTGTGTGGTTGGCTGAAACTGGACAATTTAACAGTCATGGGATTTATCACATTTGTATTAAAAGATTCAGATTCTCCGGAATTTATCAAAACTTTCGAAAACTCCGGACAGGGAATTTTGGCGCCGGAATATTTAGCAAAAGTTTCCAACAAACTTTTGAATGTTTTAACTGAACATCTTTGGAAACGGCGTCATTCAGATTTCCCTTTTGCATTGGACCGGATACATTTCCACAGTCCGGTTTTACGTTTTGAGAACCTGATGATATTGAGTCTCCGTGTTCCGGATGAAAAATTGGGAATGGTTGAGCATGTTTTTCTCGGTTTGCTAAGAGGTAGTTCACTGCACGTAAAAAACACTGAGACACCGCTGATCCACCAGAAGATGCGCTATATTTTCGAAAACCGGAACATGCTGCAGAATAGCTATGATTACAATGAAGTTATCCGGATTTTCAGTGCAACCCCAAAATTCGAATTATTCCGTTCATCAAGTAAAGAACTGATACAAGTTTGCGATAGTCTTCTTTCAGTCAATAATCCAAACAACATCTATTGTTTCCGGATAAATACGAGAGTTTCCGGTGTCTTAAAATTGATGGTTGTGATGCCTACCTCACTTTTAACTGAGGAAGCGATTGAACAAACTGCAGACTTTCTTAAAGCAAAAATTTCACACCGGTACTGTGAATGGTTTGAAGCACGCGGAAGTGAGAAATCACGTTTGCATTTTGAATTTGAATTAGAGGAAAATACGCAGGGCAAAAAAGATTTATCGGGTTTAGATTTGCTGCAGCTTGAGAGTGAAATAAGTGGACTGATAAAACCGTGGGAAACCCAACTGCGTGAACTACTGCGCATTCAGCATCCCGGAGAAGAAGGAACACAACTCTATGAACATTATGTTCCACTGATGCCTTCTCATTACCGCGCACGTGTTGAAGCTGTGGAAGCGCTGGAAAATATTCAGTATTTGGAACTGCTGACAGACGAAGAGAAAATTCAATTCGACTTAAAACCCTTCACTCTTCCGTCTCCTCTCGTTGGTTCAGTTTCACTGCTTTACATTTACAGCAAAGAGAAAATCCATTTAATCAGAATCATGCCTGTCCTGCAGAAACTGGGTCTGCACGTGATTGATCAACTAACAACAAGGATCGGTAATGACGAAAAAACATTGGGCTTTATCCAGTCGTTTCGAGTAAGTCGTAACGACGGTATCAAGATCGACGAGGTACGTTACAAACCTTTGTTGGATGCAATAGTTCAGCATGTGTATCAGCATAAAACGGAAAATGATCCGTTAAACGGCCTTGCTTTACTGGCAAATTTAGGATGGCGTGAAATTAATGTGCTTCAGCTTTATCGAAATCTTTCCCTGCAGTTAAGTGCGCCTTTGACCCGTGAGACAATCAATGCGGTTTTGCTCAGGCATCCGCAGTGCTCACGCGTATTGTTTGAGACATTTGCCTGTCGATTTTCTCTTGATCCTTCTTTTGGTAATTTAGTTTATCGGAAGGAGGTGCTTCTGCCACAGAAAAAGCAGGAGTTTTTCGAATGTTTGGAGAAAGTTCAACAGGTGACCGATGATGATGTTTTACGCCGTTTGTATGAATTGATTGAAAACACTTTACGTACCAATTTTTACCTGCCTAAAGATGCAGACGAAACGAGTATTTCAATCAAACTCGATTCCCGTAAAATTGAACAAATGCCTGTTCCGGTGCCTTTCAGAGAAATATATGTACATGATGTTGGCATGGAAGGAACTCATTTGCGCTTTGGTCCGGTTGCGCGGGGAGGGCTTCGCTGGTCAGATCGTCCGGATGACTTCAGGACAGAAATATTGGGTCTTGTTAAAACTCAACAAACTAAAAACGTAGTGATTGTCCCGGTTGGTTCAAAAGGGGGTTTTGTGTTGAAAAACACTCCCGCAACACGAGAAGAAGCAATTAGTGAATCTCAAAATCAATACAGACGTTTTATCAGCGCAATGCTGGAAATAACCGACAATTTGGACGCTCAGGGGCAGGTGCAAACCCCAAGTCATGTTCTTTCTTATGATGAACCTGATCCATATCTTGTTGTTGCCGCAGACAAAGGCACAGCGACTTTTTCAGATATTGCGAATGAAGTTTCTGAAAAATATGATTACTGGTTGGGTGATGCTTTTGCTTCCGGAGGCTCAGTAGGTTACAATCATAAAAGAGAAGGGATCACTGCACGCGGTGCCTGGGCATGTGTGATGCTCCATTTTAAGGAAATGGGACGGAACATTCAAACAGAACCCACGACTGTGATTGGTGTGGGAGATATGAGCGGAGATGTTTTTGGAAACGGTATGCTGCAAAGTAAAATGCTTCTACTTCAGGCGGCATTCAATCACCAGCACATTTTTTTTGATCCAGATCCGGAACCTGAAATTTCATGGAATGAACGCAAACGTGTTTTTGATTTGCCTCGTTCTACCTGGAGTGATTATTCTTCCGACTTAATCAGTTCCGGTGGAGGGGTTTTTGAGCGTTATGCTAAATCAATTAAACTGTCGTCTCAAGTAAAAACCATGCTCGGTACAGATGCAGACAGTTTAAAAGGAGAAGAGGTCGTGCGTCTCATTTTACAAATGGACGTAGATTTGCTGTGGTTTGGCGGCATAGGTACTTATATAAAAACTCCTGATCAAACTCATTATCAAGTTGGAGACCAGGCGAACAATTCTGTGCGTATTGACACTTCTGAATGTCAAATGATGGTTATTGGAGAGGGGGCTAATTTAGGATTGACTCAGTTGGCACGCATTGACCTTGCCAACAATGGAGTCAGACTGAACACCGATTCTGTTGATAATTCTGGTGGTGTTAATATGTCTGATTATGAGGTAAATCTGAAAATTCTGCTCCAGCAGATGCTCCGCAGCGGCTTCATTAAGTCGAAGGAAGAACGTAATAATCTGCTTGCATCCGCAACCGATGAGGTCTCTGAGTTTGTTTTAGCAAATAACCGCGGGCAGCACCGTTTGATTTCAATGGACTGCATACGTTCCAGCCGTAATTTTCGTTTGTTCCGTAAACTGATTCAGCGAATTCATTCCTTCGCGTGGTGAACTGGACCAACTGGAACAAGTGAAAATGCCCCTTCCGCGCCCTGTCCTGTCAGTCCTGATGGCCTATGCAAAAATGGAGGTATATGATGCGCTGACATCTTCCAATTTGCCATTTGAAGATGAACTTACTAAAACATATCTGGAATACCTCCCGCCTATTTTATTCAGTCATTTTGGTGAAAAAATCAACGATCATCCTTTAAAAAAGGAAATCGTTTCAACTGTTTTGACCAACAAAATCACTAATCAGGCTGGATCAACTTTTATTTCCAGAATGGCTAAAGTCACGGAGCGCAGCATTCCTGACATTGTCAGGACCTACCTGGTGCTCGAAGCAAGTTTGGGTGCAGCGGAAATGAGGGAAAATTTGTATGAAATGCATGATATCAGCGAATCAGAACGTTATGAAGTACTAATTGAATTGGAAGATGTATTAAAAATGCTCGTACGAAATGTACTTAACAGTCAAACAAATCCACCAGGATTTGAGAAAATTGAAGAATATCATGCTTTGCTGTGTGACCTGCAGGAACTTCCCGCAAATTCTACACCTCCGGAAAACTCTGCCGGCGATCTTACTGTTGAAAAAACTAAACTGGAGGAAAATGAAACCGAGAATCAGAGTTTTCCACGTTCAGTTGACGCAGTTCGCGTATCATTGCGGCGTTTACGGCTAGCACCGGATGTCATGCAGTTATGCAGCAACAAAGATATGGAAGTAAGCGCGGCTTTCCGAATCGCAGAGAGTGTTGAGCATACTTTTGGTTTTGACTGGCTGCGTGAACGATTGGTGGAACTGGAACCAGGCAATGACTGGGAACTGGAATTCCAGGACATTCTTTTGTGTACTTTGGATACAAACAAGTTGGGGATGCTGGAAGTATTGCTTGCAGCACATACTTCCAAGGCGATTAAAGAAAAAGATTTCAGCAGCCTGCTTAAGCCGCTGGAAGCCAGGAATTCAGCCCAACTATATGGGTACGTTCAGTCTCTCGATCAAGTCAGGGCCGGCTCATCGATAACCATGACTTCAATTGCCGTAATTTTAAGCCGTCTTGATTTTCTAAAAAATATCTCACCAAAAACCTGAAAACATTAAAACAAAAATTTATTGACAATTCGTATGATTGCAATGATTCTCGCAGGAGGAACCGGAACACGTCTCTGGCCTTATAGCCGCAGCATGACACCCAAACAATTTCTAAATCTCGGCTCTACACACGAGTCCCTGTTTCAGGAAACGTGTAAGCGTCTGGAAACACTGGTTTCTCCGCAACAGATTTATGTAGTAGGATCCGATGAGCATGTGGGTGAACTGCAGCAGCAGATGTTGCAAATTTTCCCGGATTACCGACCTGAACAGCTGCTGATTGAGCCGCTGAGCCGCAATACGGCGCCGGCCATTCTTTGGGGAATTTTGCAGATTCCGGAAAATCAACGTCGGGAACCGGTCGTTATTTTAGCTTCAGACCACCTGATAAAAGCTCCGGAACAATTCGTCAATGCTCTGAAAAGCGCTGAGCCGCTGGCAAGTTCCGGATACATAGTTACTTTTGGAATTCGCCCTGCCCGTCCGGAAACCGGTTACGGCTACATCAAGGCCGGAGAAGCTCTGGAAGTCGGTTATAAGGTTGCGGATTTTGTTGAAAAACCTGATCTGGAGACGGCTGAACGTTATTTAGAGTCTTCAGATTATACCTGGAATGCAAGTATTTTTATGGCAACCGCAGAAACCTGGCTGGAGGAGTTTCGACTACATGTACCAGAAATGCTTGCTGCATTTGAAAGCAAGACTGCAGCCGGAAAAAATCTTACTGATCCGGATAATATACGGATAATATACGAATCAATTCCGGCCGACTCGATCGACTATGCTTTGCTTGAAAAATCTAAGAGGGTTGCAGTTTTACCTGTTGAAATGGAATGGAGCGATTTAGGCAGTTGGGAAAGCATATTTCAGGTTTCAGAAAAAGACGGGAACGGCAATGTCATGCGGGGCAATGTCATTTCGCATGATACACATGACTCTCTGATCTTCAGCAGCAAAAAACTGGTAACAAGTATTGGTGTCAACAATTTGATTATTGTTGAAACGGATGACGCGTTACTGGTTTGCGACATGACGCGATCTCAAGATGTGAAAAAACTTGTGGAAACACTTAAAAGAGAAGAACGCCATGAATATAAGTTTCACACACGTGTGATGCGCCCCTGGGGCAGCGCTACGACCATTCTGGAAAACAAGATTTACCGTATTCGAATACTGGAAATCATGCCTGAAAAAAGTATGTCCCTCCAGCGCCATCAACAGCGCAGTGAACACTGGGTTGTGCTACAGGGAACTGCTGCTGTCCAGCGGGGTGATGAAAAGATAATTCTGAGAGAAAATGAATCTGCATACATTCCCAAGGGAAT
>JYMV01025792.1_pt1 | contig 23641 bp, 21 predicted proteins | sample 338911 | NCBI WGS metagenome assembly JYMV01 (sample SAMN03354496, study PRJNA234377) | hydrothermal vent metagenome | biome: Deep sea; feature: Hydrothermal plumes at the Eastern Lau Spreading Center, Western Pacific Ocean; material: Seawater | place: Tonga | collected 2009 | depth 2000 m m
CTGGCCAGAATGATGATCGCAGCGATGCCGCCCATTCCACCAAGTACCCAGGGCATGTAGTTAGGGCCCTTCTCCTCGGGAGGAATGTCGCCACCCTTGTCCTCGTCGTCATCGTTCTGCTCACCCTGGGCGAGCAGGGCTTCGCCTTCGTCGGAACTGGCGCTGGGGTTTTGGCCCGGACCCATCATGTCTTGGTTGGGAGCAGCGTCGTTGACTTGTACATCAGGGATGTCATCCTCGAATGCGACTTCCGGCTGGTCGTTGCTGACAGACTGAAGCGCTACGAGATTCTGAAAGCTGGCTAGAGTGACTTGAGCCAACTTCGGCAGGTCTTTCAGCGATTCAAGGGTCGCGCTCTCGCCGGTTGTCGACGCAATTCTTGCATCGCCGGAAAGAGTTTGGAGTTCAGCGCCACTCGGACCGGTCTCGAATACAAACTCACCGCCTGAGGCGGTTGCCTCTGCTTGGTAAGCGTTCACTTTGATATCGGTGTTAGCCGCAACCAGAGCCTTGCCGGTCAGGAGATAAACTTCAGGCTGGCCTTTCGCACTCTTGGTGAGTCTGAACTCAGATTGAGGAGAAAAGCGAACTCTGTTCCCGTTGTCAAAAACGAGCGTCAAGTGGCTTTCCTCGCCCAGAGAGACTGCCTCGTCAAGAGGAAGCTGATCAGAGGCGATGGTGCCTCCATCTCTCATTGTGATCTTTCCAACGGAAGCTTCGACGGCTACCGAAGGTGCTTTCTCGCCGCTCGGAGCTGCGAGAACCGGTGAGGCCCCTAAGCTCAGAAACGCGAAAAGCGTAAAACTTGCTATTACTTTCTTACTCATATCCCTACCCCAGTCTCTTTTCTGAAGTTATTTCCATTTACCGGAGTTTACCACATTTTCCATGGTTCCTGCGTACTTCGCAAATGGAATATGGTCAGCGACCCCGTGAATTATGTAGAAGGAGTCACCTCTCTCTACAACCGTTCGCATGAACTTTCTGCGGCCCTGGGCTGAATTCCTGGACCTACCCTCGTAGACAAAAGAGTGAGCGGGGGCACCGTCGAGCTTCACTTTTCGCTCGAATTCAAGGACCCCGTCCATTTCTTTTATGATAAATCTTCTGGTTGCCGAACTGAAGGCTTCGAGGCTTCTCCCCTTTTTGGGGACAATGGAGAACATCATGACCGCTTGCTTATCGGCCGGTTGATTGCTGGCGATGACCGCTCTTGTGTTGGGTTGGCCTTCAGGAACGGGTACGCTGTACCAGCCTTTAGGTGTTGAGAACTGCATATCACCCACAGAGAAACTCGAGTTCTCAGCAAGGCAAGGTGCGAGCATCAGCAAAACAAGAAGCGTTGTTAGCCCGGGCAGGCGTTTCATTTCAGCCACCTTTTCGAAAGATTTCTAGGCACGTTAATATAGTGATGTAGCAGTGTCAACTGCACTAGAACTTTTTAACAAGTTCGGCGAGCTTTGCTTTGGCCACTGCGTTGTCAGGATTGACTTTAACCACTTCTCTATAATAGCTGAGAGCCAGGTCGATCGAGCCTTCTTGTTCGTAGTGTCTTGCCATGGCCATGTTGAGGTCTTCGTCGTCAGCCGAATTAGTGAGCCCTTCCCGAATGATTGAAATGGCTTCGTTCTTGCGTCCGCTCTCTCTGAGTATCTCGGCCAGTACCGCGCGAGCCCAACCGGCGTTGCTTCTAAGTTCCAGATATTGGCGCAGTCTGTCTTCAACCGTTTTGTGACTACCCTCTTCCAGTTTGAGTCGGGACCAATAGGAGAGAAGTTCGCTGTAGCATCCACCCAGTTCGGAAGTTTCGGCTGCTACGGCCTTATCGAGATAGCCGGAAGCTCGGGCTTTGTTGCCGGTCTTAACTAAGGCCTTAGCGTACTTAAGTTTCAGGCAAAAGTCGTCAGGCTTCTTCGCTGTGAGGACCTCGAGGATGGAAACCTCCGCCGCGGAACTCTGGTTTTTCTCTGCTGTGTCCGCAGTGATGGTCGCGGCCTGATATCCGCGCTCATCGGGGTGGTCTGTGAGCCACTGCTCAAGGACTTCCTGGCCGTCGGCCGGATGAACCAGGAATAGCGAATAGAGGATACCGGCGAACTGAGGCGTGTCCTCGGGATGGCCATAGGTCCATTTCGACATCTTCGTTGCGGCTTCTTTGAGTTTGCCCCGCTTGATGAGAAACTCGATTTGTGCCTGGAATACTTCTCTCTCGTAGGGGACGAGGTCACGAGTTCTGTCCAGGACCTCCTCGGCTTTTTCGTTCTGACCGCCCCTCTCTAACACTTCTGCAAGAGCTCTCAAAAGTCGCACATTTTTCGGGCTCGTTTTGAGATTGTTTCGCACGAGTTCCTCTTGCTTTTCCAGGTTGTCGACGTCGAAAAAAAGCCGTTGCTTTTCCAATAATCGGAGATGCCGTAAGGTGAAATCGTCGTTCATAGGGCCCATAGACTCAGCTCGACTATAGGCCTTCTCTGCTTTTTCTAGTTCAAGTTTCTGTTCGGCTATTATAGCCTCGGCGTAAAGCGAGTCTGCCTTCGCCGTCCGTGCTCCGGTATAGACCGACCAGCCGCCCAGGACCGCTAGGATAAGGCCGCCGCCAACGGTACGAGCTTTTGAGAACTCTTTTGTCAACCGGGAGCTTGGAAACGAGAAAGCAAGTCCAAAAACCCACATTTGCACCCACAAGGCCGGGCGTTGCACGATAATAAAATTGAATAGAGAAAAGGTTGCAAGAGCCAATACACATGCGGCAATCGCAGCAGCTTCCGTCGGTCGCCGACCTGTTTTTGCGAGGTGAAAAGGAGTCGTGAACCCGAACACTGTCAGCCCGAGCCACATGATGAGCCCGGGAAGTCCGCATTCCGTAGCGACTTCCAAAAAGTCGTTGTGCGCAATATTGATGAAGTGAAATTCGTGATTCGGTGGCCTGACTGTTTGGTAGGCAAAGCCGAAGGCCCCTGGGCCACACCCCAAAATAGGGTTTTTGAGAACAGCTTTCCAGCCGTTCTGTAGTAGCTCAAGCCGGATATTCTCAGAATCCGTGACCTCGGTCTCTGTCACTCGCTGCCACTTGTGTGATGTTTCGAAGTTGTACCCGAGGATGGGGGTTACCAGAATAACGACAGCTAAGGGAACTGCCACCGTCATCTTGGTTTTTCCGAGAGTCTTGGGGTGAAACCTGTGAAGTGAGATAGCGAAAAACAGGCCTCCCACAACCAGGCCCACCATGGCCGCCCGGCATCCAGTGGCGAACAAGGTGAGGATAAGGAAGGCGGCCGAGACGAGATAGTAGCCGGTGGCTCCGTTAGAGGCTTTCTCTATGAGGCCGATAGTAAGAAAAAGACCCACCATGGGAAGCACGGCGAAAGTGTCGGGGTTGTTGAAGTTCCCCATGAGGGCCGGTAAGCTCCCGTTCTCTTTGATCGAACCCAGGGCAGGGAGCCACGCGAAGAGCGATGAGAGAGTGCAGAAGGCCAGGAGCCCGTAGGTGCTGATTCGCCACTGACGCCGGCTTTGTATGCTCCAGGCGCAAGCCAGCAACATAGCTGTCCCACCCCAAAATGACGCCGCGTAGCGCCAACTGAGGTAAGAGTCGAGTGTAAAGAACGAGCTAAGGAGCATCCAAACAGAGAGAGCGAGAGAGAGAAGAGAGGCCGGCCTGAAGTATCTTCCGGGTCCAGTGAGAACAAAGCCTGCTCCGACGATGAGAGAAAGTGCGCCACCCAGTAAAATGGGTATTCCCGGATTGAGAGTTGTGGGGAAAATGACCATGGTAAGGCCGAGGGTCAAAAACTGCAGCAGGACGGCCAGGATGAATTGTCCCCATTTTCGATCCTCTTTCTGCTCTTTTCTGGTCATGAAAACCCTCCCCTTATTTCTGCACCCTACTGTGTAGGGTCTCCGTTAATGCTGTTTCGATGCGTTTCAAGTGGGCGTGGTAGGTGTTTTGTTCCGCGAATTCGATTCGCTGCCGAGCGAGGCTTTGGTCGTTGTTCTGCAAGATTTTCCCCAGTGCTTGACAGTAGGGGTCAGGATCGTCGTGAACTTCGAGTAAGTTAGAAATTTTATCGTATTCCCGAATTCGTGTGGTCAGGATGGGAGTCCCACTGCCCAAATACTCCATCATTTTATGTGAGTTCTCGACCACGTACTCGGTGAACGGATCGTAAAAAAGCAAAAGAACATCGGCTGATTCGTAGACGGAGGCGAGAACATGAGGAGAAACAGAGCCTTTGATATGGGCGTTGGGGTACTCTCTCAGCTTCTTCACAAGTTCGCACTCTTCGCCTCTACCCAAATTTCCTGTACCGGTATCCCCGAAGAAGTGAAAATGGACGCTTGGGTATTCTCTCACGAGTCGAAGAATTCTCTCGTGATCGAGAATGGAAAAGGCGAGGTTGCCCGCGTAGACGGCTCTGGGGGCCGGCGTTTCAAAGTCGTAAGGGAAGGTCTCTCGCTTAAGGTAGCCGTGGTTCACGAACATGGTGTTTGGGTTAACCGACTTTAAAAGCTGAAGAATTTCTGTTGAGCAGCCGAGGCAAAGATCGGCAGACGCAGCCGCCAACTTCCAAGGAAGCTGTTCGGTCTTGTCTGCTAGAAAGAAAATGGAGAGTCCGCTGGTGAGTCGGTTGACGCTCATGAATCTGGAAGGGTCAAAGCTCCAAACCAGATCAAAGCTCGTTCCAGCTTCTTTTTCCAGTTCTTGACGTATCTTGCGGTGAGCGGCGTCGCGCACCAGCCTGGGGAGGAAGCGAAGGCCTCGGGGACTTTTGGGCTCGGAGAGTAAGGTCACGCCGTCGGAAGGAGTTGGCTTTTCTCTCCAAAGGCACGGGCCCAGAAAAAAGACTCGGTTCCCTCTGTCGGCAAGAATCTGGGCATAGTGATGTTTAGAGAGCCAGCAATCACCCCAGTCTTCCGGAGAAATGATCAGTATGTTTTTGTCGCGGAGTTGCATGTGTGTTTGATCCGGGCGTCCGCAGGGTTCTGAAATAGGTCAGGGACATCCTTTCAGGGCAATCTGTCGAGGCAGGGACTCACCAATTTGCTGCGTAGCACACCAACCTTCCTTATGTTGAAAGTTCTCTACATTTGTGACCCGAATAGCACCCATAATCTGCAGTGGATTGGCGACGGCAAATATGTCGAGCCGTTCTTGCTGGCAAATAATGAAACGCGCGGGGTGTCAGGTGAGCCCGAAGAACACTTTGCTCGCTCAAATATTCACTACTTGGGCAAGATTCCGCTGTTTTCTCTGGTGCGATTTTGGAGAACGCTTGCCACGATTCGCTTTATTAAAAAGATGGTGGGCCGTCATAAGATAGACCTTATTCATATTCTGTTCGCGGAGCCTGAGGCTCTTTGGGTTTTGGCGAAAAGCTATTTTGGGGTCCCCATGGTGGTCACCACGAGGGGAACGGACATTCTCAAAACGATTCCAAGCTTTTTTCAACGAAAAGATCTCCTGGGCCGAGCCGTGGCTCAGTTGTATCGATGGGCCTTTGCACGCACAGATGCCGTGACGTCAACTTCCCTCTCTCAGCAGCAGTCTCTGGAAAAGATTATGCCAGGCATCACGACCGAAAAAATCTTGATTCGAACCGGCATTGATCTGGAGCAGGTTGAGATGGAAGCTTCGGGTCAAGTCCCTTTCCCGACGGATAAACCCTACTGCCTCTTTCCGAGAATGATGAAGCCCCTCTATAACCATGAATTTGCAATTGAGGCGATTTCAAAATTGCCCCCCGAGATTAGGAGCGGCTACCGCTTTGTTTTCGTTCATCGAGATGCTCCGGATCGTGAATACGTAGAGAAAATCGAGGGTCTGATGGAGGAAGCCTCGGCCGACTTTCTCTTTTTGGACCTTCTGACTCCCTCAGGGCTTCACGCGGCCATCAAGAGTGCGGCACTCACGGTCATGACGCCCAAATCCGACGGTTCTTCTGTCACGGTGGCGGTCTGTCTCTATTTGAAGTGCCCCGTACTGGTTCCGCCGCTCGACTACGATGAGGATATTTTTGCTAACGGCATCAACATGTTTGAGCATTGGGAATCCTCGTGCTTGGCGAACGCTATGGAGTCGATTCTGAGTGGAGAGAGTTCCGCCAAACCCGAGGCGGGTCGCCTTGATGTGGCCACTCATTTTGACAGAGCCAAAGAAATGGCCCGGTTGAGAGAGCTGTATTACAGGCTCACCGGTAGGGGTTAGTGCGGTCTCCCCAGGTTTCGAGCCCACAACTCTAAACAGAGCAAAGACCAGAGAGAATCCGTTCGCCCCTCGGAATGAAGGTGCCATTTCCAAAGACTCTCCACCGCCTCATATCGGAAGTATCCGTATATCCAAGCGTTGCGGTCCAATAAAATATCTTCCGTGAAGCTCTTGAGTTCGTTTCGAAGCCAATGGTTGAGAGGGATTCCGAAACCTTGTTTCGGCCTTTGGAAAATGTTCTTGTCAAACTTTCTCTGAGCGATACGCTTAAGGAGATACTTAGATTGATTGCCCTGGAACTTCAGAAGAGGTGAAATCTGGAAGGCCGTTTCGGCAAGTTCGCGGTCGAGAAACGGTGAGCGGACCTCAAGCGAGTTTGCCATGGAAGTCCGGTCGACTTTCACAAGATAATCGTTCACCAATCGGGTGCCGAGTGAAGCTCGCATGAGTCGGTCGCTGAGCCAGGCTGAAGGATGTTGAGACCATTTTTGCTCCAGGAAATCTTCTGCCGTGGAGTGCTCTCCTCGCCTCAACTCCGGCCGCCACAAATTCTCCCTGTCGGCGGGGGTGAGACCCATATGACGAAACATTCGCTGTGCTCCGCTTTGCCGGGTGTACTCCTGAAGGGAGCCCAGGTTTTCTCGCTTGTGGACTCGAGAGGCGACTTTGTCCAAAAGAACGCGAATGTCGGCGAATCGACCGCTTCCGTGAGTTCGGAGGAACTGATCAGCCCGAAAGGCCTTCAGATAGTCCTTGTAGCCACCAAACATTTCGTCTCCGCCGTCGCCGGAGAGGGCCACCCTCACATGTTTTGCGATCTCTTTGCAGACAAAATAGGACGGAATCAAGCTGGAGTCGGCAAACGGTTCTCCGCAGTAGCTAATCATCTGCTCTGTTATTTCCCTGATATCGGGGCGGACGGTCAGTTCGGCGTGGTCGGTTTGGTGTCTTTCGGCGACGATTCTGGCCAAAGCGCTTTCGTCCATCTCGTAGCCGCTCATGCCCACCGTGAAAGTCTTGACCGGCGTGTCCGTCTGTTCAGCAAGCAGCGAGACCACCAGTCCGGAGTCTACGCCTCCGCTGAGAAAACAGCCGATCGGCACATCGGCGATGGTTCTCTTTTTTATCGCTCGCGCCAGTTTCTCTTCCACGATCTCTAGAGCCGTTCTCTCGTGGTGAATAGTGGTCTGCGTGGGGAGAGTCCAGTAGGTTTGCTCGCTCCAGCGGAAGTTGTCTAAAGAGATCTTTCGATAGCTGGCAGGGGCAACTTGTTTGATCTGCTTCCAGATTGAGTGAGGTTGTGGGGTGGAAAGTTCCGTGAGGTAGTAGTCCAGGGCAAACAGGTCGATTGTGAGCTCCGAGCCCTTTAGGTGGCGAATGACTCGGATATCGCTGGAAAAGACAAGCTCGTTGTTCTCTTGGTAGACATAGAGAGGTTTCTGTCCGAACGGATCGCGCCCAAGGAGAAGCGAGTTTTCACGCCGGTCGAACAGGGCAAAGGCGAACATCCCATCGAGTCGATTGACAACGCTTGCTCCCCACTCTAGATACCCTTTAGCCAAGACTTCCGTGTCTGAGGTCGTGGAGAAAGAGTGTCCGAGTCGCTCCAGTTCTCTTTTGAGCGCTTGGAAGTTGTAAATTTCCCCGTTGTACGTCAGAGCGATCAGGTCTTCGACCAGGAACGGCTGATTCGAGCGTGGATCGAGATCGATGATGCTCAGTCGTGTATGACCCAACCCAACGTTCCCTTCGATCCATACTCCCTGATGATCCGGTCCGCGCTCTTCGAGTAATGACAGGCAGTCGGTTATTTTGTTTCGACGTTCCTCAGGCCCGCCGGGTCCCACGATTCCAATGATGCCGCACACAGTGATGTCTCCTGGAAAAGGTCGGTTTAGCCGTTGCCTTCGGCAACGGCTCTAGCAGTCTGAGAGCGTCTTCCCAAGAGAGTCGCGAGAACTGCGCAGACAAAATAGTAGACGGCCAGGATGGGAAACGGACTGAGTTGACCGTCGAGAGCTAGCGCAAGGGCGAGAGGTAGAGGCAGGCTGTAGTAGAGCAGTCGGAACTCTGAAGATTTCCTGTTGGGGAGAAATAGAAGTTCTTTGCTTTCCAGGTATCCAAGCAAGCGAAAACCGGAGTAAAGGATGGTTCCTGCGACGAGCAACTCGGTAAGGACCTGTCTTTCGATATGCCAGATCGTTGAACAAACAAAGCGACAAATCGATAGCCAGTAAAAAGTGCAGACTTTGAACTCTTTTCTCTTGAGGAGATTGTGGGCTGCGAAGATAATTGATAAAAAGGCGAAGAATAACCAATATCCGGCGCCTGCCCGGGGGGCTAAATAGAGACTGACGAGGTAGAAGGTTACCAGTCTGGAGGTGGTCCATAGAGCCAGAAGCAGAGGGGTTGCCTCCATGACTCCCCGAAGTCGGGGTTTGTTCTCCCACCTTATGGAGACGTAGTCGTTGACCAAATATCCGATCTCGTAAATGGAAATAAAGGCAAGGAAGCTCAACAGGTAGGACGCTACGTTCTCCATGACAGCAAGCTCGCCGAACAGGACTGTCACCAGGAACGCCGGGGCGTACTCTATGGTGAGATAGAACGGCATGTCTTCTCTGTATCGAGAGAGGAATGCGTAGCTAAACGGTATTAGGAGAAGTGCGGCCATGGTCAGGCGGATTTTGTCTGAGGAAGCTGGAAATCCTACGCGTCGTAGGGTCGGATTTCCCAAAGGTTCAGGTATTTAGCACCATTGAGTCGCCATCGTTTTCGATGCTTAGGTTTGTGGAGAACAACAGTCTGATAGCGGCAAAGGTGAAGAAGAGGTTCGTCGCTGAAGTTGTCCGAGTATCCATGGCACACGCCATTGAAGAGGTCTGGATCGACCGCCTTTAGGAGTTGCTCGACTTTTTGGCCCGAAAGATCCCTCTCCAGTTCGCCTGTGAAGGAATCGTCCCGGGTCTCCAGCCGACTGCTGACGTACTCCACCTGAAAACGTGATGCGAGTTCCTCAATGACCGGCTGAATCGAGGCGGAGGCCAATATCACCCGCTGTCTGGCCTCCAAGGCTTGCTGCAGGTTGGTAAAAATCGGTTCGATTCGACGTTTCTCGAGAAGAAAATCGACGTATTCTCGAGCGGAGCGACAAGCTGAATCCTCACTGACGCCTTTGAGAGTGCTGAAGGCCAGATGCTTGGCGAGATGCTTTCCGGTCAACCGTTCCAAAACTTTGACCAGGAAGTTTCCAGGGCTTTCCGGTGAGAAAACAAGCCAGAGCAGCAGAGCTTTGGCTTTTTGACCGGTGCGTCTCTGATGCCATCTTATAAAGCCCACGGTGGTGTCGTCCCGGAAGAGGGTGCCGCAGACATCAAAAATGTGGATTTGTTGACTCAAGCTTTATATTCCAAGGATAAATACGGCTCAATCAAAACACTTCTCTATCGAACTGATACTTGCCATATTAAGTCTTTATCTGCCGATTGCCTACTGTAAAGTTCGTCGCCTGCCAGTGCAGCCGTGGGTGTTCGTGGTTATCTTCCTGGTGCAGCAAGCCGCCACGATCATTCATCTCTACGTTTATTTTCTACCGGTCGTGGGCGCGGACTCCGATGCCTTTCACTATGGGGCCTATTTCCTTCTCAATAAAGGATCGACCCCCTTAGAGAACACCCCCTACGTTCAGATGTTGGGCTTCTTCTATTCTCTCTTCGGTATTTCCAAGGGGATAGGGTGTCAGTTGACTCATTTGGCCTTCGGCTTTTGCGCCGTTCTGTTTGTCGAAATGACAAGCTTGCTGGGTTTTTCCCGTCAGCGCATCCAGGCGGGCTTGCTTATCTTCGGACTCTTGCCTTCCTGCGCCCTTCACGCGGCAGTAACAATGCGGGAAACCTACCAGGCAGCAGGTTTCCTACTGTTTGTGTATGGAGCTTTGCGCCTCAGAATTAAGGGTATGGACATTGGGTTTTTCTCAATAGGGCTAGGAGCCTTATGGCTCATCTTTTTCCACAAAGGGTTCGCGCTCTTTCTTCTTCTAGCATTGCCACTCAGTCTCACCTGGGCAACCGGGACCCGGATCAACAGAATGTTGGCCACCGGAGCGGTAGTGTTTGTGGTCTTGTTTCTTTTCGGCGACAACCTCTGGCAATTGATGTTGGAAAAGTCTTACAGTCTCCAGGTTATCGTTGAGGGTCAAGGGATTGAGTATATCGACAACTACGCGGACCAGGTGGAGCGGGGCCGGTCCGACTTCGATGTAAACTTGAAACTGAATTCGTTCTATGGCTTCATCTCCACAGCGCCTGTCGTCTTCATCTATTACTTATTTTCGCCTTTGCCCTGGCAGATCGGTTCATCGCTCGATATCGAGGGTTTCGCGGAGTCGCTGCTCCGTATGTACCTCCTCCTCAAATCTTTAGTTTTCATCCGCAAGAGTAGCGGGGAAGAGCGCAAGATTAGAACCTTCTTGGTGGTTATCTTTCTTCTCATGGAGAGCACATGGGCTGCCGGCACATCTAACTGGGGGACTGCGGTGAGGCACAGGCTTGTTGCTTGGCCGCTTCTTGTCGTCATGGGGCTGTGGCAGTCTGAGGGGCAGGCTGAAGTCAAGATCAAGACGCTGACCAAACGACAAAAAATGCGTGAAATTCGCAAACGACATCGTGAGAAATTGAGCGTGAATCCTGACTAGATGCCTGTCGAAGGAATACCTGGCTCGACCAAACAAGGCGGAGCCATGAAATCTGTTTTAACAGTGAGTATTGCGTTTCCCCCGAAGTTTGACTCCGAGGGGCTGGTGGTCTCTAAGTACTTCAAGTATCTGATTCCGGCCTGTCAGGGGCGCTATGCTCTGGACGTTGTTACTTCAGCGATCCCAACGCTTAATATGCACTACGACCCTGCCCTGGAAGGTTCTGCCGACGGGATACGTCAGGAAGTTGCCATTCCGATCTACGAGAACAAGTATGTCAACTATATCCTGCGTCGTGTCTGGCCGACTCTGGTTTTTAATCCCGATTCCAAATTCACATTTCACTGGCAGTGGCGGCGGGTCGTGAGGCAACTCAAGCATAAGCCTGACCTCATCTACTCTCGGGCGTTCCCGTCAAGCTCGACGCTCATGGCTCAGAAGCTCAAGCGATACTACAAAGTTCCTTGGATCCTGCATCTCAGCGATTTATGGGCCGATTGCCCGGATTCCGACTATCGAGGTGGAGCCCAGGCGCACAATGAGAAGCTTGAGCGTTCGGCTTTCGCCGAGGCGGATATCATCAGTGTGACCTCCCATTCTACAGCCGACTTCTTTCGCCGGAAGTATCCCGAGATGGCCGACCGGGTTGTTTTCTATCCGAATGTTTACGACCCTGTAGACGTGGTGGAGCCGACCAGGCCTGCGCCCACCAAGAATCGCAAGCTGAGGATTGTTCATACCGGAGGCTTGGCGGGCACGAGAAATCCGGAGCCGTTTATGAAGGCCCTGGCGAGTCTTAGCGAAGAGTCTCAGTCGGAGTTAGAGGTCATCTTTGCCGGTTGGGTGGACAGAGAGTCCACTCGCATTATCAAGAAGTACGAATGTCCCTGTTTTACCTATCTGGGGCCATTGGAGTCCTACAAAGATGCCGTCGAGTTGCAAAGAACGGCGGACGTTCTTCTGCTGGTTGACTTCCCCGTGGCCGTTCCGGAACATCGAGTCTATTTTCTTTCCAAATTACTAGACTATCAGATAACCGGCAGGCCGATTTTAGGGATCACCGATGCTGGGAGTGAGTGCCAACGTTTTATCGAGAGCGAAGGCGGACACTGTTTTGAGCGCTCCGATGTGGAAGGCATCAAGAAATATCTAGAGTGGCTGATTGAGATAAAGAAAGAAGACGAGCCCAAGTATTTTGAATTGCGCCCGTTGCAAACAGAGTATGACGCGAAATACAACGCTGAGAGATTGGCAAATCTCTTCGACCAGGTCTTGGCGGAGACGGGAGTGCAGTCATGAGCGAGAAAAAAATCATCATTTACTTTTACAATCGCCTCTTTGATCCGGTGATTCAGTCGAACTTTTGGCTCTACATTCAGGAGTTGCTCGACGACCCCCAGAATCCATACTTTTTTCATGTGGTGACCTACGAGGACAATGAGGCTCCCCTGACTCCGGCCCAGCAAGACCTTGTGCGTCGATGGAAGGCGCAAGGGGTTGGTTGGACCGCCCTTGAGTGGCATCGAGGAGCCAGTTTGTCCAAGAAGCTGCAGGATTTGCTGGCGGGCTTTCTGGCCGTCCTCAAACTTAGGATGCAGGGTTACCGGTATATCACTTCCCTGAACTCGGTTGCGGGGGCTTTCGCCTATCTGTATTCACTGGTCTTAGGTCTCAGGCTCTACATGTATCAGTATGAGCCTCACAGCGAATACGCCATTGATAACGGCATTTGGGCGAAGGAGAGTCGTCAGTTCAAGATTACCAACTTCCTGGAAAGGAAGTCTGCCCATTTTGCCTCGGTGATCTCGTCCGGGACAAGATTCATGGAGCAGAGGTTGACCAAAGACTGGAAGGTCTCGGGAAAGTTCTTCAAGATTCCATCGGTGGCAAACTCCGATAAATTCAAGTTCGACCCTCTCGTTCGCGAAGAGATGCGAAAGAGTTTGGGGATCGAGGACCGATGGGTGCTGCTCTATCCCGGTAAGTTCGGGGACCTCTACTACAAAGAGGAGTTTGCCCACATGTTTCGCTGGTTGCTGGATCTTGAGCCGAAGTTGTTTTTGCTCATCGTGACCCCTCACACCGATGAGGAGGTGCATAATCTTCTGGCTGTGGCGAATATTCCGCGAGAAGCCTATTGTGTTTGCCATTCAGGATACGACGAGATTCAGAGATACTACTTCGCTGCGGATTTTGGAATCATTTCGGTGCCGCCCGGACCGAGTAAGAAATTCATTTCGAACATCAAAGTGGGCGAGTATCTTTGTGCGGGATTGCCGTATCTTGTGACGCGGGGAGTCTCTGAGGATTACATTTACGCCGAGGAGCAAAATGTAGGTGTTGTTGTGGACGACTTTGTTGAGGATGAGGTGGTGGGGGTCTGGCCTAAGATGAAGGAGTTGCTCACCCAGGACCCTGAGGCGCGTCGAGCGCATTGTCGCCAGGTCGGTCTGGAATACCGCGGTTTCGAGAATCTCTATCCGCGGGTCAAAGCCGCCTTTGCAGCTCTGGTTGATGAGGCGCCAAATAGTTTTCGAGGAGTGTCCAAATGACGAAAATATTAGTGACCGGAGGGGCCGGCAATGTTGGCGGAGCTCTGGTGCGTCGACTTGTTCAAAACCCCGATTACGAGGTAACGGTCGCCGACAATTTCTCCACCGGGGAGAAATGGAAGCTTCCGGACCAGTCTTTGCCGAACTTTCGCTTTATCAAGGCGGATGTCAATGTGGTTAAAGACATCGGTGCTGTCATGACGTCTTTTCAGTTCGATTACGTCTTTCATTATGCCGCTGTAGTGGGAGTGAAGAGGACGCTCGAGAATCCGATTGCCGTCCTTAATGACATCGACGGAATAAGGAATATTCTCACACTCAGTAAGAATACCGGAGTCCGTAGAGTCTTCTTTTCTTCCTCTTCAGAAGTCTACGGTGAACCGGTTGAGATCCCTCAGAACGAAGAGACGACCCCACTCAATTCTCGACTCCCCTACGCTATCGTGAAGAACCTCGGGGAGGCCTACTTCAGGGCGTTTCACCAGGAACACGAGCTCAACTACACCATTTTTAGATTTTTCAATACCTACGGTCCTCTCCAAAGTGAAGACTTCGTGATCACCAAGTTTGTGCGGCAAGCTCTGGCCGGGGATCCGATCACAATTTACGGAGACGGAAGTCAGACCAGAACCTTCTGCTACGTGGATGACAACATAGAGGCGACAGTCAAAGCCTTTGAAGAGGGCAAATTCGTCAACGACGTGATCAATATCGGGAGCAGCAAGGAGATCACGATCAAAGAACTGGCCGAGAAAGTTATTGCCGCTGTGGGCTCGTCCTCGGAATTGATCCATCTTCCGCCACTGGCTGAAGGGGATATGAGGCGCCGCTGTCCTGACAACAGCAAAATGTTGGCGCTTCTTGGTCGCGAGCCTCTCTCTCTAGAAGAGGGGCTGGGCAGGACGGTCGAGTTTCTGAAGAGTCAGGACTCGTAGCTGGCAAAGGCTACGGAGCGTGTCTGATTAAACACTTTTCGATAGCTTCCGTAGATAAACTTCAGAAGTTTCTCGTTATTCGGGTAGTCCCGATAGCTCTTTGGTGGTGATTCTAGGATCTCATTGAACTCCTGAAGGGTAATGCCGAATTTACGAGCGACATACTCTTTCTCTTGTTCTATGATGTCGGGATTGTAGGGGAGAGTCTTCATCTCTTCCAGGGCTTCTTCCCGCGTTTTGACCCCCATGCAGATCTGCGACGAGCAAACAGCCCGTCGATAATCGACTCCGAATTTCACGGGTTGGATGTAGTTTAGGACGATTTTCGTGTATTTGGACTCGTGGTGCTTGCCACCATAGTCGATCCAACCAAGTTCGTCGATGAGGAACTGCTTGACTTCCTCCTTGTCGTAGGAGACATAGTTCAAGGGGTACAGCATTCTGATACCTTTGACAAACTTGAAGTACATTTCGTGGGGGTAGTCAAAAAACGGGAAGCTCTTGATCTTTTTGGGTCCGAACTGCTTGCAGATGCTCCGAACAAGCTTCGAGTCCTTGGGGTAATAGAACCAACAACGCGGCATGACGCCCTCGGTGGCGAGATTGCTACCGCTAATGACGTATTTGACGTTGTGCTCGGCCGCTACGCGATGGAGGGCTCCGGGAATGGCGACGTCCGTGGGAATCTCCATTTCGATGATGGAGGCTCTGAGGAAAGCCAGTTGGATCTGTTTGAATTCTTCCCAGTCGAGAACGTAGCTCTGATAGTCGATGCCGAGCTTTGTACAGACGGTTTTGATGTTCTTGACCGCCTCTTCCGAGTTCCAGCCGTTGTCCATGTGGACGGCGAGAATTCTGAGCCCCATACGTTGAGCAATGTAGGCCATATAGCAACTGTCGACTCCGCCGCTTATCCCCATCACGCAGTCGTATTCAGAATTCTTTCCTGCTTCTTTGACCCGCTCCACGGCCTCCTCAAGCTCTTTGTCGCTCTTCTCACCCTGATAGGTGATGTCTTTGATCTTGGCCAGGTAGGCGGTGCAATGGTTGCAGTGGCCTTCCGAGTCGAACCGAATCTCGGGATCGGAGGTGTCCATAATGCAGCGTACACACTGCTGATATTCTCGCTTCTGCCACATCTTTACAGGCTTCTCTTTCCTCTAGTGGGGGTCATACTAATAAAAAAACCTTGTAGCGGCAAGTTCTTCTGCCTGGGTTCAAGAGTTTTTGAGGAACATCTCCTGAATCTCGTGGCGCTCGGGGTAATTGATCAGAACGCCTCTTCGGGGACCATGAAAAACAAAGATGCTTCCGGCGGCCAGGCCGCTGGCGTGCCCTTCCCGGTAGGCTTGCTGAAGGTGTTGGAGATTCCCGGCTCCCCCTAAGGCGATAACCGGTATGGTCACCGATTTGGAGATTTGTGAGATGAGCTCCAGATCGTATCCCTGCATCATTCCATCTCGTTCAATAGACTGAATGACGAGCTCTCCGGCTCCCATGCTTTCCATCAGTTGAGCGAACTCGAGCGGGCTATACTTACCGGCTTTTTTTCCGCTGTGAGACCATACCCGTTGGCCGGAAAATAGCTTTTTCTTAACATCGATACAGACGGCGATGGTTGATGTGCCAAACTCTCTGGCTGCTCGCTCGACGAAAGAGGGGTCCTCTACTGCGGCTGTGGTGATGACAACCCTCTCGGCACCCGCACCAATGATCGCCCGGATGTCGTCCAGGCTTCGGATTCCGCCGCCCACGGCGAAGGGCATATTGGCTTCGGCACCCACATCTTTCACGAAATCGATGGGGATCAGACGCCTGTTTTTGGATGCTTCGATATCGAGAAAGATCAGTTCATCGGCTTTGAGATCGTTGAAGATCTTGACAGCGTTCATGGGATCGCCGATGTATTTGTACTTTTTAAAAGCCTGGGATTTCACCAAGCCCTGTCCCTTGAGGAGCAGTGTAGGAATAACTCGGGGTCTGAACATCAGGTAGTAATTTCCAGGAAATTTTCAAACAATTTCATGCCCACGTCGTGGCTTTTCTCGGGATGGTACTGAACGCCGTAGAGATTTTTCTTTTGAATAGCCGAGGCGAAAGTCGTTTCGTAGCGAGTGCGGTGAAGGATGTCGTTTTCGTCCGCGCATTCGATATGAAAACTATGGACGAAATAGAATTCTGACAAGTCGGGAATTCCATCATCGAGGCGAGAGGGTTTGGCCTTGATTATCTGGTTCCAGCCGATATGAGGAACCTTAAACTGAAGTTTGTCTTGGACCTGAAAGCGTACGACCCGAGCGTCGAACCACCCCAAGCCTTCGCTATCGCCCTCCTCGCTGAACTTTGCCATCAGTTGCATGCCCAGGCAGATTCCAAGGATCGGTGTGCCCCGAGAGTTGACGGCTTCATTTAGCGCCTCAATGAGGCCGAGAGAATTCAGATTCTCCATAGCGCGCCCAAAGTGGCCGACACCTGGCAAAATAAGGCGTTCTGCTTTGAGAATAGGGCCGGCTTCCGAGGTGACCGACCAGTTGGCTTCTGTTCGACGCACGCGTTTTACGACCGAGTGAAGGTTACCCATTCCGAAATCTACTATGACGACGCCGCCTGACATTAGAGGGGGTTTTCTGGAGGAGAGACAGCTCCTTCTGCCTCCCTTTGATCGAGCGCTTCTCGGACCTCAGTCATCTGCTCGGCTACAGCCTCCGGCTTCAGGTGAATCTCGTCTCGGAAGTCCCGCGTTTCTAACTGGAGGGCACTCGGGTTGTAGGAGCCCAGTGTGGTGAATTGAAATCTCTCGCACTCAGTTCGCAGAAAAAGCCGGGCCTCTCGAAACATGGCATAGTCGCTTTCTGATTCCAGGCGTTCGTAGGTGTCGGGCCGGAACGGGGGGAGCCAAATAATAACAGGTTTATCTGACTTACTGAGGAGTTTAAGCCAGAGGTCAAGGTCTTTTTTGTAGGACTTCTTTAGCTTGGGGAATGGCGACATTTTGTAGATGGGTGCTCCCGTCTCTTTTTCGGGAGGCGGCGCGCTCCGGTAGATGACGCTGCCGTCCTGTCTGACTCCGAGTAGAGACGCTTTCCCCTTAGAGAGAGCCATCAGGCTGTCTTTAAAGTAGAGCGGGCTAAAAATCTCTTTGATTTTGCTCCTCCAAAGACTTTTGTCGGTGGCGGGCTGAGAGTCGGATTGAAGCTTCTTCAGGGCTTCATTGTAGTCGGCGACCAAGGATTTCCACCGTACGTCGCCGTGTTCCGGGTTGAGAATCCAGGGGTCGAGACCGATGATGAGTTCTCGATATTGAATTCGTTCTTGAGCCAGTTGCCATAGAGCCAAAAGATCCTCAAGGGTGGCTCCCGAGACAGCGAGGTTTAAGACGGTCTTGCCGGGGAATGCGTCTCCGTTAATGGTCATGGCCCGGCTAGAGCCCAGAACCAGGATGTCGACATTTTGGAATCGCGGGCTCTGCAGAAGCATTTTCTTGAACACACGTTCGTCGAAATCACTGTAGCATTCTGCGGTCTCGCGACCCTCAAGCTCCTGAACCACGTGACGAAGCGGCTTTTTGTTGAAAAGCATTTGAGGGTCTATGGACAGGTTGAAGCTTGCCATGGCAAGGATCGGCAATAACATCAGTCCGATTTTTTTTAAGAAGTTGGTCATCAGAATTGAAAGTAGATAAAGGCCCTTTCATTTCCAAAGTCTTTGAGTATCCAAAAGATGAATGCGTAGTAGGTGGCCCATCTTGCCGGTGTCGGCCATCTGCCGATAGCCAACCCGAAGGAGCTTGCTCGATTATACCATTCAAGCCCGAACAGGACGGCGCATTTGAGTCCCACCATGGCCAAGGCCCGCTTCCCGATTCCGAGAGAATTCAGCAATTCACGGGTCTGGCTCAGGTGATCGAGACTAAAGACGCCCTGAAGGTAATCAACGGCAATACTGATTGTGTCGGCTCGAAAGAATATCCAGGCAAGGCATGTGAGTGCGAAGGTTTGGGCTATGGCGAGAGCTTCCGCAACTCCGGGAAGAGTTCGGCCCTCAGCGATCTCTCCCAGAAAGCGGCGGTTCTTTCCACCCAGCATGAGCGGCAGAAAATAGAAGGCGTTCAGAAGGCCCCAAATGATAAATGTCCAGTTGGCGCCGTGCCAAAATCCGGAGACGAGAAAAATGGCGAAAACGTTCCGTATACTTGACGCTGTGCCGCCACGACTTCCGCCCAGGGGTATATAGAGGTAGTCTCTGAACCAGGTGCTCAGCGAGATGTGCCAACGTCTCCAGAATTCGGCGATATCTCTTGAAAAATAGGGATACTTGAAATTGTCTTTCAGCTCAAAGCCGAACAGTTTGGAAAGCCCGATAGCGACGTCGGAGTAGCCTGAAAAGTCGCCATAAATCTGGACCGCGAACATAACGGAGCCAAAGATGAGGAGGGGACTTGAGAGTTCCCCGTACCGATCGAAGATTGCGTCGGAGTAGGCTCCGCACGTGTCTGCTACAACAACCTTCTTAAAGAGCCCCCAGAGCATCTGGCGGCACCCTTCGGTGGCTTTTCTCTGGTCGAATCGCCTCTCTTTGAAGAACTGTGGAAGAAGAAAAGAGGCCCGTTCAATAGGTCCGGCCACCAGTTGAGGAAAGAATGAGACATAGGCGAAGAAAGAGATCGCGTCGTCGGTGGGCTTCAGCTGCTCTCTGTACACATCGATGGTGTAGCTCAGGGTTTGAAAAGTGTAGAAGCTGATTCCTACAGGCAGAATGATTTTAAGAGTCGGTAAGCTGAGTTGGACGCCGATAGAGTAAAATGCCGAGGCCAGCGAGTCTGCAAAGAAGCCGTAGTACTTAAAAATGAAGAGAAGGCCGAGGTTGGTGATGAGGCTAATACTCAGCAGCCTCTTGCGGGCATGAGTGTGAGTTGTTCGGCTGAGCTTTAGGCCGACAACGAAGTCCACCAACGAACTCAGAGCGATCAGAAAGAGAAAGCGCCAGTCCCACCAACCGTAGAAGATATAGCTCGCCACCAGGACAAAGCCGTTTTGGACCTTGAGGCCCATGGGTGCAAAGACAAACCAGTAGAGCAAGAAAGCCAACGGCAGAAAGAGAGCGAAGTCCAGCGAGTTGAAGAGCACGGACTAGCTCGTTTTGAAGTCAAGGCCGTAATTTGTGAGAAACGCCTTGGCACGAATTGGATTGTTGTCTCCAAAATTGAAAAGGCTGGCACACGCCACTGCATTGGCACCTGAGGTTAGGAAAGCTTCTTTCATGTGTTCAAAATTGCCGGCACCCCCATGGGCGATGACGGGAATATTTGTGCATTCCACAGCTCTTTTGATGAGGCGAACATCGTAGCCCCGCATGCTCCCCTCCTGATCGATGGAGGTGATCAGGATTTCGCCGGCACCGGCCTCGACGACGTTTCCAATATGTTCCTCCAGACCAACCTCTTCAAGGGTTCGCCCGCAGTCGGAGAAGAGTTTGTAGTCGCCACTCTCAGCCGACCATCTTGCATCGATGGAGATCATGACTGCCTGACGTCCGAATCTTTCTCCGATTTGAGTTATCAGTTCTTTGTTTCGGTAAGCGGCGGAGTTGAGAACAACCTTGTCGGCCCCTTGACGGATAAGAGTGGCGGCACTTTCGAAAGAGCTTATTCCACCTCCCACAGCCAGCGGCATAAAGCACACTTCGGAGACTCGTTGAATGAGACGGACCAGTTCATCGCAATCTCGTTCTTCCCGGTTAATGTTGAGGAAAACGAGCTCGTCGGCGTCCTGATCCGAGTAGACCTTTGAGCTTGAGACCGGGTTGCCCACGTCACGATAATCTCCAAACTCCACGGTCTTCACCAAACGGTTTCCGATGAGGAGTTGAACGGGAATAATTCGCTTCTTCAGCATTTTCCGTCCCACTCACAGAAGTTCTCGAGCAGTCTCAAGCCCTTCTTCTGGCTCTTCTCAGGATGGAATTGGACGCCCAGAACATTCTGGGAACCGACGACGGAACAAAAATCTTCGCCATAGTCCGTCGTTCCCCAGACGTGTTCAGGTTCTGCGCATACAAAACGGTAGGAATGAACGAAATAAAAGTCCGAGTGCTCGGGAAGTCCGCTGAAGACGGGGTGGCCGGAACGAAGGCGTGCGGTGTTCCATCCCGCGTGGGGAACGTCCAGGCCGGATGAGTCGGGAAAGCTCAGGATTTGTCCGGGTATGAGGCCTAGGCCACGAGCTCCCTTACCTTCTTCACCATAGTCTCCCAACAGTTGCATTCCAAGGCAGATCCCCAGAAGCGGACGTCCGGATCGAACATAGCAGGCAACCGGTTCGAATAGGTCCCTCGCTTGAAGTTCGGCCATGGCGACATCATAGGAGCCCACGCCGGGAATGATGAGATGGGTGGCCTGGTCCAATTCTTTGCCTTCTGCAGCAAGGTAAGGGTCTTCCCCCAAGGCGTCCAGCGCATTCCATACGGATTTTACGTTTCCAAATCCGTAGTCCAGTATGGCAATCACTTTTGTTTTAGAGACTCATCTCCGGGACTCGAGAGGATTCTTTCTCCTCGATCACCGGCTTTCCGTCTTTTTCGCGGTACCAGCGATTAAAGTCCCAAGTTCGGCGTCCCACTTCCATTGAGTCGAAGTCTGGTTTGTGCGGTGGGACAACCGTCTTCATAACGATGTCATTGAATTCGTCTTCGGTCATTTCGAGATAATCAAGAAATAGCTCCAGGGAGGGAGGCTTCTTTCCTTCATACTCGTCGATGAGCTGCTCGGCTTCTTGTTTGGTGATTCGGCCGTTGCGAAGATCGAGGGCGGTCATCTGGGTGACACGAGAGTAACCTCTCTTCAGGTATTTGATATAGTCTCTCATGCCCTGCATGTAACATTCGATCTTCTCGTAGGGGTACTTGCTGAAGGGAATTCCTTCTACTTCATCGCCCTGCCAGCCCAACTCTTCACGGATAATCTGGACGTTCTTTTTCACGTCCCACGGGATGTAGGAACCCAGGCAAACGGATTGGCATCCTAACTTCTTGAGGTCCCTCATTTTGGGATAGGTGTAAGGAAGCAGATCTCTTGGATCCAGATCAAAGTCTGTACAGATCATTCCTTCCATATCTTCCGCGGTGATGCCCAGGTTCACGAATCGGTTAAAGCGAGTCTCGTCGACCTGCTCAACTTCGTCGTCTCTATAGTCGTAGTAAGCCGTATATTCGGAGGAGGGTTCACCCCAGATAAGGAGAGGCACCTGGTACTTGATGGCGACATGCATAGGATAGGAAAAGATTCCCGTGTGGCAATGCCAGCAGAAGTCGCCCTTTCGAATGAGCGCTTCCTTCATGACGCGCTTGACGACTTTCCAGTTCGGAGTGAAGGTCATCACGTCGACGCCGAGCGACTTGAAAGTTCTTTCTGCGTTCTTGAGGAGGTTGTCTCGGAAGAATCCGTGGTTGAATTGGACCACAAGAGGGCGAACGCCATATTCTTTCACCAGATAATGGAGAGTGAAAGTGCTGTCTTTCCCGCCGGAGAAGGGGACTATGCAGTCATACTCATACTTCCCACGGTATTTTTCAATCAGGAGATTGAGTTGCTCTTTGCGAGCTTCCCAGTTGATTTTCCCGTCGCGGAACTCTTTCTGTCGGCAGATGTTGCAAACTCCACCCTCATCAAATTCGATGGTTTCATAGGTTTCCGGCAACCCGCAGCGGGTGCAAGTCTTGAGGTTTGACATTCTTACTCCTTGAATCTCTCTGCCTTTTGTACACAATCGAGGAATCTCAAACTACCGGGGTTTTCGTGTCCTCTCGGAACTTGGCCAACATGATATAGTCTACGTACTCGCCGTGAGAGAAAAAATGTCCTTTCAGGCGCGCCTCTTCCACAAAGCCCGCCTTCAGAAAGGCTCTAGCCGATCCAGGATTGTTGGCGTAGCAGCCTGCAGTGATTTTACGCAGGTTCAGTCCGTTGAATCCGTAGTCGGTGACTGCGCTAATCATCTCGGCCGCGAAGCCTTTACCCCACTGAGTTTTGTCTCCGATAATGATACCGATGTCGGCGCGGCGGTGAAACGCTTCAATGGGTCCCAGTTTGATATTTCCGATATGGGTTCCGTCAGACGACAAACAGGCGGCAAGGAAGAGGTGTCTCCCATCATTGACGTTGGATATGAATTCAGCAATAGATTTTTCCGACTGGGGGAAGAATCTCGACTCCAAGAATTGAGTAATCTCAGGATCGTTCATCCACTCTCGGTAGGGGCCTGTAGCGTCTTCGGTGGTGAGGCCTCGAAAATACAGTCTCTCTGAGGTTAAGAAGGGCAAGGTTGCTTCTCGACTCTCGCTTGAAGTAGGTCCTCAGGAAGGCCCAAAAGGCAGGGCTTTCTGGTGGCCTCAGCGAGAGCTTCCTGCCAGTGGTAATCGTCAGGCAAGCGAGAGAGGAGTTCGCTTATGATGTCGAAGTCGTGGGCGGTATCGAGCGTCCATCTCACATGAGAAAAGTCGGCTGGGAAAGTGAGTTGTCCCATTTTGAATCCGTTCTCCCCACAGATATAGGGCGTAACATGTTCTCTTTCGGGGCCTGGTGCAGCATTCTTAGCGGCTTTCTCGAGAGCGTCGAAAGTGAATACTTCGCAGTCTAAGCCGTCGGGGAAAGTTCGGGTACGGGTGTTTGAGTAGTAGTCCCAATCGCCGTCCTCAAAACCGGCGATCACCTGATCAAGGACCTCAGGGTCAAGCATTGGGCAATCTGCTGTAAGGCGTATGATTGTTGTTCCCTTAAAGGCTGTGGCGGCCTCCAGAAAGCGGCCTAACACATCCTGTTCGTCGCCGCGAAAGACGGTCACACCCAGGTCTTCGCAAAGTTTCACAACCGGATCGTCTGTGCTGTTAACTGTTGTTGCTACAACGATTTTGTCAAGGCGTCGGGCCTGACTGACTCGAGCAAGCATTCGTTCCAGGGATCTCACTCCGTGGAGCGGCATCAGAACCTTGCCGGGAAGTCTGCTGGAAGTCATTCTCGCTTGAATGATGGCAAGCCTCACGAGGTCAACCTCCTGAAGCCGCTGTGGCCAACAGGTCCTCGTAGTGATGATTCCACCGTACCTGATTCAATGGCGGATGCCATCTGAGGGAAGACTTTTTTGACGGCCTCTTCGTACCGGTCGATCATCTCGTCGGTGTGGGCAGCGGTGGCGTAAAAACCGCAATTGTCGAGAAACCCTTGCTCGAGCATCATTTGGCACCATAGGGTTTGCACCGCCCT
>JYMV01041475.1_pt1 | contig 23631 bp, 25 predicted proteins | sample 338911 | NCBI WGS metagenome assembly JYMV01 (sample SAMN03354496, study PRJNA234377) | hydrothermal vent metagenome | biome: Deep sea; feature: Hydrothermal plumes at the Eastern Lau Spreading Center, Western Pacific Ocean; material: Seawater | place: Tonga | collected 2009 | depth 2000 m m
TATTGAACAAAGGAGATGGAGGATTTATCGATGTCACGGAATCCGCTCGGGTCGGCGGAGGATTTCATTTGACCCTTGGAGCATCTTTTGCCGATTATGACAATGACGGTGATCTCGACATCTATCTGGCCAACGATACCGACCAAAATATCCTTTACCGTAACAATAACGATGGCACCTTTACAAATACAAATGGTACTGATGACAGAAGCCATACAGGTGATATCCGGGGAGGAATGGGAATTACATGGGGAGATTACGATAATGACGGCGATCTCGATCTCTTTGTAACAAACTGGCTGGATGAAAATAACGTGCTTTATTGTAACAATTTAGATGGAACTTTTACCGATGTTTCGGCGCAAAGTGGCATCTTTGAATCCGGACTGGGAAAGACTTGTTGGGGAACCGAATTTTTTGATTATGATAATGACGGCGATCTCGATCTGTTTATTGCCTGTGGTCATATTGATCCGGCCACCTGGGAATCCCCCAGTCAATCAGATATATTCCTCGAAAACAATGGAGATGGGACATTCACCGATATTTCGGAGTCGGTTGGAATCCGCAGCGTTCCCAATGGAACCGGACGTGGAGTAGCTGTCGGTGATTATGATAATGATGGGGATCTTGATCTCTTGGTAGTTAATTGTGGTGAAGAAGCTGTTTTGTTCCGTAACGATGGAGGCAATCAAAACAATTGGCTCAAGATACTGACAATCGGCAAAACAAGTAACCGGAACGGAATAGGTGCACGTATAGAATTGACTGCTGGGAAATCAAGACAAATCCGAGAAGTGATTAGCGGTTCAAGCTACCTTTCACAAAGTAGTTTAGAAGTTGAGTTTGGTCTTGGACAGATTGGCAAAATTGAGCGAATTCAGATTCTTTGGCCCAGTGGTTTCAAGCAAAATCTGACTAATGTTGATGTCAATCAAAAGTTGGTTTTTACTGAGCCTGATAACTGATCGAAACCGTTTTTGAAATATATTGTTAATTTTCTTGACAAACAAACAGATTCGCTTTACGCTGTGATTCACTAAATTTATTTAACTAGTGAGGTAACAGGATGAAACAGGACAGATTGCTATTTTTTAGATTGCCATCTCTTATCATTTTCGGTTTGTTTTTGTTCGTTTTTTGTGTCCCCAGCCCAGTTCTTGCCAAAATGAAGGAAATTCGGGTATGGGGTGGAACTGCGGCCGACCATAAAGACAAAAAAGGAAGAAAATGGTATGGTGCACAGAAAGACAAGCAGGACTGGGGAGGATTTGTTAAGTTACTGCCTAAAACCGCCAGTGCGCAAGGTACTCCTCTAACAGATGACGCTGACAAGCTTAGAAAGAAACATGGTTATGATGAGGAGCTTTTCTTTCATGTCAGTTGGGCGGCGAATCCTGACACGGTAAAATACGAGTTCAAGACCGGAAAAGGTGTGTTTGATGTTACCTACATGGTTCGGGAACATTGGTCACCTAATAATAGGGGTTACGATATCATCATCGAAGGTGATGTCGTGGAAGAACTGTATGTCACGCCCGGTCGGAGTGAGATTGATATCATGACCTATGAAGGTATCGAGGTTAAGGATGGAGAATTGGATTTTGAATGTATTGGAAATCCTAAAACCGGCAAAGGTGATCTCAACCCGATGTTTAGCGCTTTAGAAATCGTTCCTTCTAAATTGGCAGTGGACGCCCAGAAAAAACTGACCACATTCTGGGGATATATCAAAGGTCAAGAAAATATTAATTAATATAGTTTAACTCAGAAAAGGAGAAGAATATGAACAACAAACGGTTTTTGGTTTGTTTGCTATCTGTTATTTTTTTTGTTGCTTTTGCATTATATTCAATTTCCAAGGACATCCGCTTGATTGGTGGTGTAGCCGAGGATTATAAAGATAAGAAAGGTAGAGTCTGGCACTCTGGTCAAAAAGAAAAACAAGACTGGGGAGGTTGGGTTAAGAAACTTCCGCAAACAGCGGCTGCCTCGGTCAACGATCTGACAGCGGCGGCTAAGAAAAAAGCTGATGATGCTGGATATGATCACCAGCTGTTTGGTGCTGTCAGCTGGGCGGCGAATCCAGCTACGGTAAAGTATGATCTGAAAACTGGAAATGGTCTATTTAACGTTACCTACATGGTCCGGGAACATTGGTCACCTAATAACAGGGGTTATGATATTATCATTGAAGGTGATATCGTGGAAAAACTGTATGTTACGCCAGGTAAAGGTGAGATTGATATTAAAGAATATAAAAACATCGATATTTCAGACGGTTCGATGGAAGTTGAGTTGAAAGGAAATGCCGCTACCAAGAAAGGTGATCTCAACCCGATGTTTAGCGCCCTGGAAGTGCTTGGACAGTCTGGAACTGCTGTTGGTTCTGCAGGTAAACTAACCGCAATATGGGGAACGATCAAGCAGGAATTTAGATAAATCATAAAAAACCTTCGGATCTAAATAGATGGTCCTAGAAACGTTAGATTCTAGGGCCATTTTGCTGTCTGGGGCTACGTTATTGTTTATCCTTCCACCTAAATAATGTTATTATTTGATTCATTAAAGAATACACGATCAAGGTAGATTTTGAATAAGACCCAGAAGGCAATAAACGTCTCTGATGAACTCGAAAAACTCTTTGGCCTGCCCAATCGGGATAAAAGCGGAACTGTCTTGGATTGCCTGGTTGAGACAATTTTATCTCAAAATACCAATGACGTTAACCGTGACAGGGCTTTCAAGACCTTAACCAAGGAATTCCCAAGTTGGGAAGAAGTGCTTGAAGCAGATGTTAATCAGATCGCTAGTGTAGTCCGGATTGCAGGTCTAGCTGGTCAGAAAAGTCATGCCATCAAAAATTTTCTGACTTGGCTCCATACCAAGTATGGAAAACTCGATCTGGAGTTTTTGCGAGATATGGATTCGGAAGAAGCGACTCAGATGCTCTGTCAGCACAAGGGAATTGGTATCAAGACCGCGTATGTCACACTTGCTTTTGCCTGTGGACATGAGGTCTTTCCAGTCGACACTCATATCCTTAGAATTAGTAAGCGGATTGGTTTCATCTCCTCTAAGGCTACGGCAGATCAAGCCCACCAATTTTGGTCAACAACCTGTCCGGAGGGAAAAGCGTTTTCTTTTCACATGAATCTTATCACCTTTGGTCGCCAAGTTTGTGATGCACGAAAACCGAAGTGTGAGGTTTGTCCGCTGACCGATCAATGTGTTTACTTTCAAAATGGGGGACAACTCCCGTGAAAGCAATTGTCTTTTATGAACAGGGTGAAATTGACAAACTGGTATACCAAGACCATCCAGACCCAGAGATTAATTTTGCTGAAATCTTGGTTAAGGTTGGCGCTTGTGCGGTGAACCGTTTAGATCTAAATGCCAGAGCCTATCGCCCTGAAATCCAAGTTTTTCCACACATTTTGGGATCAGATATCGCGGGAGAAGTGGTTGGAATTGGATCTGAGGTCGATACAGTTGCTATTGGAGATCGTGTTGTTTTATCACCAAACATTCCTTGTAAACAATGTAGAGACTGTCTGAACGGTGATGAAAACCTCTGTGATCATCAACAATTATTGGGGTTTCAAACGCACGGTGGATACGCTGAATTAGTCAAGGCACCAGCTCAGAACGCAATTGGGATTTCAGAGCAACTCTCCTATCCAAACGCAGCCGCGCTTCCAATTGCCTATCTTACAGCCTGGCACATGCTTGTCACGCGCGCCGCGATTAAATCCGACGATGATATACTGATCCTTGCTGTAGGTAGCGGTGTTGGTAGTGCAGGCTTGCAAATTGCGAAGCTACACGGCGCCAAGGTTTTCGCAGCCAGTAGCACCGATGAGAAACTCGATTATGCCAAAAAGATAGGAGCGGATTTTGTGATTAATTATAGGGAAACTGATTTTGCAGAAGCTGTATTGGAATTAACAGATGGACGTGGAGTCGATGTCGTTTTTGAGCATGTAGGAGCTGCAACATGGGATCAGAGTATTGCTAGCCTGGCGAAAAACGGCCGATTGGTTACCTGCGGCGCGACAACCGGTAACATTGGAGAAATTAACATCCGGAAAATGTATCAGAAACAAATTACACTTCTCGGATCCGCACTCGGTACAATTACCGAGTTGCGCACTATTGTAAGTCTAGCTGATCAAGGAAAAATGTCGCCCATTATTGATTCTATCCTGCCACTCGTAAATGCCCAAGAATCGCATCAAATAATGGAAAAACGTGAAAACTTCGGAAAGATCTGTCTGATCCCGTGATATACTCAAACTGCATTGTCTATTCTTCTGGCTAAAAACGGATCTCCGGATGCCTTAAAAAATTTCCGTTTATATCAATAGCCCCCCATCTACCTTCTAATTTCACTAGTGCAAACCCTTCAGAAAAATTATGGCCATGATCAAATTGAGGATGGATGGCTATCCGGCCCATTCTATCAATGTAACCGTATTTTGTATCTGGATATTCCCCCACACCTGCACAGGCAAGACCTTCTGAAAATGACCTGGCACTATTGAATAGGGGGTCGATAATCACTTGACCCGTTTTATCAATGTACCCATATTTCAAGTCTGCATTTTCTCCAACTCCTATACAGGCTAAACTTTGCGAAAAGGATTTGGCCTGATTGAACTGAGGTTCAATAACTATTTGACCTGATTTATCGATGTATCCCCATTTCTGACGCACTTGAACGACGGCTAGATCTTGCGAAAAGGATTTGGCCTGATTGAACTGAGGTTCAATAACTATTTGACCTGATTTATCGATGTATCCCCATCTTCCTTTCACTCGTATCCTAGCCATGTCTCCCAGAAAACGACCTACTCCCCCAAACTGAGGTGTTATCATAGTTTGACTTGTTTGATCAATAAACCCCCACTTTCCTTCCATTCGTATCGGTGCCAGTCCTTCCGAGAAACTGCCTATCCCTTTGAATTGGGGTTCTATCATTATTCTCCCCGCTTGATCAATGTACCCCACTCTCTGATCCAAAATGAGACTTACCGATTCACCGGAGAAATTCAAGGCAAAATCGAACCATAAGACTTTATCCACCCCGCCGCAGAAACCAACTATAAGTCCGTGCTTAAACAGTAGTATGAAAGCTATCAGTAGTATTGACCCTGATTTTATTTGGGTATTCTGATTCATATTGAAACCCACATCACAGTTGGCTAAAGCACTCTGATAAGATATCAATGGCTTTATCCATTTCCTGTTTGGTAATTGTTAATGGCGGTGTCAACGTCAGTATATTCCCCATAGTCACCTTAAAATTGAGTCCTTTTGAGAGTGACATGTACATGACCCGTTCCGCTTGATCAATCGCTGGTTCCATACTTTGGCGGGTTTTAACCAATTCCACACCGATCAGCAACCCCATACCTCTAACAGCTCCTATTATGTCATAGGTATCCATCATCGTTTGTAGGCGGTGTATTGCATATTCGCCGACAGTTTCAGCATTTTTGACAAGCCCCTCAGACTCTGTATACTCGATAGCCGCTAATCCAGCTGCACAAGCAACTGGATTCTTCTCATGTGTATAGTGGCCAAGAGCACGATCTGGCGTAATATCAAAGTCTTCCCGGGTTATTAGCGCTGCTAACGGGAAGATGCCGCCGCCAAGCCCTTTCCCAATTACCAGCATATCGGGGACAATGCCGTAATGTTGGTAGGTGAACATCTTTCCTGTACGTCCCAGGCTGTGTGGGATCTCATCTAGTATGAGTAGTGCGCCGTGTTTGCTGCAGGCTTCTCGAACAGTCTTCCAATACTCTGGTGGTGGTGTGATGGATGTGCTTCTAATTGTCTCGGCAATCACGGCTCCAACATCACCTTCCTTTTCCAAAACATATTCGATATAATTAGCACATTTCAGGTTACAAGTCTGACCACACTCCCAGACACATGTTGAAGGATATGGTGGAGGCACATGTTCAGTTCCAGGCAGAAGCGGTCCGATATCGTTACGAAAGATTGCTTCCCCTCCAATCGAGATGGTATCCAGTCCGGCTCCGTGAAACGAATCCCACAGTGAAATCGTTTTGAATCGCCCTGTTACAACTCGGGCAAGTTTTAAAGCCATCCCGACAGCTAAGGACCCACTGGGAGCAAATAGCACCTTGTTTAATTGGCCAGATGTTATTTCTACTAATTTTTGGGCTAATTTGATAGCAGGAAGGTTAGTGTAACGCCGAGTACAAAAGGATAGTTGATCAATTTGGGACTTGATCGCTTCGACAACATCGGGATTTCCAAAGCCGACTTGATGAACGTTATTCCCATGAAAATCCATGATCCGGTTTCCATTGATGTCTTCAATGTATATACCGTCACACTTGGATAAGACATTCAAACATGGCGTTGATAGAGACTGGTGCAAAAAATATTTGGAGTCTTGATCCAACAATTTTTGTGTTTGTGAATCAATATTCTCTGCAGACCAAGCCGACCGAAGCGGAGAGATGTTGAGATCCCCCTCGGTCCTTAGTTTTGTCAAATCTTCGTCTGGCATCGCGTTAGTCATCATTTAATACTAGGCAACACGATATTTTTCCACTGCATCCATGTCCAGTTCGATACCTAACCCTGGGTCCGTTGGAACTTGGACAAAACCGTCTTTGGGCGTCAACGCGCCATAGATCAAGTCGCTCTCTCGAACAAAATGCAGAGAATCACTCGGTATAGTTGCGTTCTTAATCACGGCATGAACGTGGGTGGCAAAGGCACCGGAAACTCCAAGTCCCAGTCCTACCACTTGCAACCAAACCGGCATTCCAGCCGCATCAGCAATACCGGCGTTTTTGGCAGCATGGCTGGGGCTGCCTCCGGTGTTGAACATGTCAGCCGCATCTGCTTTAATAGCTTCCAGAATCTTTTTGGGGTCATATAAATGCGGTGCTAACGGGATATTAGTCTGCTGGCGGAACTGGCGATAACTATCCCAACCATGCTCCTCATATGAAAATGGATCTTCAAATGCTTCAATGTTGTACTTTTCCAATTTGTGAGCTAATCGAATTGATTTCTCGGGTGTTTCGAAAGTGAAATTCGGATCAACTATGATACCGTAATCAGGGCCAGCAGCTTCCGTCATTAACCGAACAGTCTCCACAATATTCCAAGGACGTGCTTTAAGCTTGTGCGTTTTAAACCCCAGGTTGATACCCACCTCGGCCTCTGCCGCAAATTCCTCCGGTTCCATTGGGCATGACCAATAACCAACAGGAACTTTTTCCCAATGTTGCGCACCCATCAACTTATGAGCTGGTACACCCAGAGCTTTGCCCACAATATCGAATATGGCCGATCCAAACCCACCACCAAGATCCTGCCACTTTAACGTCATGGGATCCAACCCGATCCATTTCTCCATGGCATCATCGAACCGTCCACCCCGACCGCTCTCACCCAATCCGTGGATCCCTTCGTCTGTGTGAACTTTAATAATGGAAATCGGTCGGTCAGTATAATCCTGAGGACGATTTTTCTGAATTGGTTGAATATGCGGTACAGCAACAACAAATTGTTCTACCTCTGTAATCTTCATTGGAAATTACCTCATGATCCAGATTTGATTTGTTAAGGCAGGTAAATCATCTTTATGCACACAGGCATCGGAACTTCGACGATATTCCCTGTTGAAGTCAGTTCTCCGGTTTGTTGATCTATTCGAAAGGTAACGATGTTATCGGTTGACTGGTTGGCAGCTAACAAAAAAGTTCCTGTAGGATCAATAGCAAAGTTGCGAGGGTTCTGCCCCAGCGTCAATTGATGTCCAACATACGAGAGATGGCCAGTGTCCTCAATTTTGAAAATGACCAGACTGTCATGTCCACGGTTAGATCCATAAACAAATTTCCCCGATGGAGAGACATGCACATCAGCACAATGACTGACATCTTCAAAATCGTCGGGAAGTGTGGGAACCGTTTGTATCTGGCTAAGCTTCCCTTGCGATGCGTCATAAGTGAAGGCCGTCATCGTCGAATCCAATTCATTAATCAAATATGCATATTCACCATTGGGAGTAAAGGCAAAATGACGAGGCCCAGCACCAGGGGTAATCGAAGCCCAAGGATGGTCATTCGGTATCAGCTTACCTGCGTCTAAATCAAGCTGATAGATCAAGATCTTATCCACACCAAGATCAGCAGCAAAAGCGTATTTATTGCCGGGCCCCAGCATAATGGAATGAGCATGTGGTTCCTGTTGACGATTTGGATTTGCGCTAGAACCTTGATGCTGGACAAAATCAGTCGCTTCACCGATCTGCCCATCCTGTTGTATTGGTAGGATAGAAACACTTCCACCACCATAATTGGCAACTAGAACGAATCGGTCAGTCTTATCGATACTGAGGTGGCAGGGACCATTTCCTCGTGAAGATTGCTGGTTTAAATATGTCAATTCTCCTGTTTCCGAATCTATGGAGAAGGCCGTCACCGCACCACTAGACTCACCAGCAAATTCCCCAACTTCATTGACTGAGTAGAGGTATTTTCGTTGAGAATCAATGTCCAGAAAAGAAGGGTTTTCAATACCCTCTGTTACACTGACAAACTCTAAGGCTCCAGAATCCAAGCTGATACGGTAAACGTAGATGCCTTTGCTTTTGCCACTATTGGTATAGGTTCCCACGTAAACATAGATTTCTTTGCTATTCTGTTCTGGCATAATCACATTTCCTCAATTCTTAAGTGTCCAATTTTAAATAATTAAGTATAGTAGCAAATTCTATGCTGCGTTTCAACTGAAAGAAGTTGATAGCATTCTTTCGCTGTACAAGTAAATGTATCTATCATAAAATGGAGCAATAAATTTACGAACCGGTGATAAACTGATGAAAAAAATCTTAATTACTGTCAATAATTTGTCGGTTTCAGCAGAATTGAACGACTCGGTTTCAGCGGACAAAATTTGGGAAGCATTACCGTTGAATGGTAGCGCTAACATTTGGGGAGATGAAATTTACTTTGAAATTCCTGTCTCCTTAGAACAGGTTTCAGACGCACGTCAGGAGGTTGAAGTTGGGACTCTGGGATATTGGCCACCGGGCAGTGCACTGTGTATATTCTTCGGCCGAACTCCTGTTAGCACCAGTGACAAACCCAAAGCCTATAGTCCTGTGAACATACTCGGATCGGTAGACGGTGACTCAAAAGTATTCAAAAGTGTCAAAGCTGGGGATCAGATAGTTATTGATAAAGAGACATGATTTATGTAAATTAAAAATTATAATGTGACTTTAGATTTCAATATTCAAAACTCATCAGGGCTGAATCACCTAGAAAGAGGAAATTTATGCGACCAGGTGTAGCTGGATTCTTACCCGGTGATATTGCTGCTATCGACGAAGATACCGCCAAGCGTGTGCAGGAGGCAGACTTCACCGGTGCACACATCACATTTTCAGACCTATTTAACGTTGTTTCACAGGATCTCATCCGAGCCAAAACAATTTTGGCTGATCAAGGGCATTTGGGTAACACAAAGCAACGCACAGTATCCCTTCTTGGTCAACAAAGAAGATGCTCTGCGTGCTAAGGGTGTGCAAGCAGTCCAAAAAATGTGTCAAATAGCTCGCTTGTTGAACGCTGCCACACTCTATGTTCAGCCTGGTAGAATCAATCCGAGAGGTCCGTGGTTGCCACATCCAGAAAACACCGATCCGGCAACTGTAGAGCGTTTGGTCTCTAGTTTGCGAGGAATTGCGTCTGCAGCTGAATCAGAAGGAGTTTGTTTGGTATTGGAAGGGCACGTTGTCTCACCGTTACCAACACCAGAGAAAGTGTGAGAAGTTATTGAAACTGTAGACTCACCTGCTCTTCGATTTTGTGAGGATCCGATCAACTTTATTGGCACTTTGGAGGCAGCCTATGACACAACGAGTTTTCTTGATCGATTCTTCGATGTTCTTGGGCCTTACATAGCTACCGCGCACATCAAGGATGTGCAGGTGGAAAAGAAATTGGTCTTACATATCAATCAACGCCAGGGGATAGGAGAATGGATCTAGTTAATTTAGTGACTCGGTTTCAAGTTTCATGCCCAGATGGCTATGCGATTATCGAACACTTATCAAATGAACAGATTCCCAAAGCCAAAAATGCACTGGACGCTGCCATGCTTCAAGCTGGATTGGAATGGGATGAATCCTTTAACTAACATATCGAAAGTGAAAGATGGTACTTGAAAACAAAGTTGCTATTATTACAGGTGGCGCTTCAGGTCTGGGTGAGGCCACAGCAATACGTTATGCTGGGTCAGGCGCCAGTGTCATTGTTGCTGATACGAATACTTCAGGAGGGGAAAAAACAGTAGAGTTGATTAGGGAAAAAGGGGGCACTGCTGAATTCGTCCACACAGATGTTACCAGTGAAAATGATGTCATCAACATGATAAATGTAGCTAAAGGAAAGTTTGCTAAACTTGATGCCTTAGTTACTTGCGCGGGTATCTTGTTGAGTCCTAACACGCGTGTCGATCAATTTGAAGCCACTGATTGGGACAAGGTAATTGACGTGAATTTAAAGGGAACATTTCTCTGCGTCAAACATGCTGTTAGTTTAATGGGGCAACACGATAGCGGCGTAATTTTAATGATAGCATCCGGCGCCGGGGTACTTGGAGGGAGCTCATCTGTTGCCTATGCTGCCAGCAAGGGAGGTGTATACGGCTTTGGATTGACATTAGCAGGACAACTCAAACCGCTAAATATTCGTGTCCATGTTATCCTTCCGGGTAACATGGCAACCACTCTGAAACTAAACGTAATTGGTGAGATAGCAGAAAAGGCTGGAGGATCCCGACAAGAGGCAATTAAGGCTCAACTGCCTAGCTTACTGAAACCGGAGGTGACAGCGGAATTATTAACCAATCTGGTATCCGATATCGGAACATCTGCCCAAGATACTCTGCTTATTCAATCAGCTGCGTGGACAAAAATATTTGAGGATCAGAAAAGGTCGTCGTAAATAATGATGTATATATCTGAGTTTATTTTGAGATTTTCTACTAGTGTAAAATCAATGTTCATTTTAAGCATTAATATTCCACTCTTTCTATATCTACTTAGTACAATTGAAATCATTTCTGTCCCTAAAAATTAGTTATAAAAAAGCACCTCCTATTATGAGAAACAATACATGTAAAACAACAAATAATCAGTGCTTGGATCGTATCGTCTTCAGACAGTAAAGTTGAGAAGTGATCCTTTGTTATGTTAACCTGTATTTATAGATACTTAGATCTAAATTGAAGGCTTATTATAAATGATGAATACCATGTTTAGGAAATCTGTTATCGTGTTGATCTTGGTGGGATTAGTTTTCATTGGTTGTGGGGAAGATGAGCTAATAAAACCGAAAGAAGGTCCTAAGAAGGTGATTACTTGGCGGACAGACGGAGCCAGGATGATGTTGATACCCACTGGTAGCTTTGAGATGGGAGACAATTTCGATGAAGGTGACGCTAACGAACAACCAGTCCATAAAGTAGAACTGGACGCTTTTTACATGGACGCGCAAGAAGTGACAGTGGAACAATTCAAGAAGTTTGTAGATGAAAGTGGACATAAATACAGTCGGTGGAACGAGGTGGAAAAATATTCACCAGATGATAAGCATCCGATGGTTTATGTTACCTGGAATGATGCCGTATCCTATTGCAAATGGGCAGGGAAACGGTTGCCTACAGAAGCGGAATGGGAGTACGCGGCACGAGGAGGACTTGCAGGCAAACAATATCCGTGGGGAGATAGAATTACGCACGACTATGCCAATTATTCTGGTATGGGAGGCAAAGATCCCTGGGACAATCCAAAAGACAAATGGGATAATCAAACGGCCCCGGTGAGGAGCTTCGAGTCCAATGGTTACGGATTATACGATATGGCAGGAAATGTATTAGAGTGGTGTGCTGATTGGTATAATAGTGACTATTATGGTAGTTCCCCCGCGAAGAATCCGAAAGGACCGGATTCAAGTCCAAACGGTTGGTTGGTTTTACGTGGAGGGTCCTGGCTAGGTGATACCAAAGCCTTGCGTGTTTCTCGTCGCAGCCACCGCTCTCCAATGTCTGCCGACAGCAACTATGGATTCCGCTGCTCGGCGGATATACCATAGTTCTATTTCTCATAGCCTGAAGACTGTTTGAACACTTCGCGTTAGTTCTATATCTTGCCTCACACAACTAAAAATCAGTTTGGATTTTGGATGATCTTAATGTATGGAGAACGCGGTACTCTAATACAAAATTGGGATTTGGTCAAAATGCGCTGAAAAGTCTTAGCCTATGAGAAATTTAATTCTTAGGTCTGGCAGGAAACTAAAAACAAATCTTCAAAAAAATCTGTGATGCCGGCAAAAGGTCTAAGTGTACCTACGTTGTGTTTGTACTGCTGGTTACCATCGTAGAAATACTAGTGGCTCCAACTCCCGCCTAGATTTTTCCATATGGTGCCTGAAATGCACGCTTAATTAGCATTACCTTCAGATAGGTTCAAGACATCTCGTTGAACTAGCATAAACCGGATTGATGTTGCGAACCAAAGATCGTCTTCCGAGTCTTCTAGATCAGTTATATTGTTGGTCACGAGCCCATTTTCGACAGTTAAATGCTCCCATTCACTTTGACTATATATATTCAAACCAAGCAAAACAGCTAAAAATCAACAGGATAAATATTATTTTAGACTAAGAACCTACTTTGGGAAACAGATGGATTGAAATATTGGGAGGTTACAGGTAAAAGTGACCGATGCCAACGTTTCCGACAGTCAAACGGCTTATCAGCTATTGACGGCCGTTTGGTTTTAGTCTAACTTCATTTAACGGTTGTGGGCCGATGGTGCCTACCAGGAAGATCTGAAGGGTGATGGTTGTGGAATCGATTTCAATGTCAATTAGAAATAGAAGTCAACTTGAAGGGAACAGGCTTTCAAGTCCTTGCCAAGCGGTGGATAGCGGAGCAACCTTTTTCTTGATTGGGTTGGTATCGACGCTTAAACCTGAATTATGAACGGAAAAGTCAGCATGCGGAGAACATGATATCGCTATGATTCAATTGATGTTGAAGCGAATCTAATCTCTTTCAAACAGGTCTTACTATCGGCGGGTGATCTCTGATATAATATAATAAATGGTATTGATAGAGAAGGTGAATCAACAGCTATTTCCAGTCCAATCATGATCAGCTGAAGCCGTTTATCCATCCCTATCTCTGATAGGGAGTTGCTTTATTTTCCTCATGTTTTCTCGGCGGGCAGAGCCACAGCTGGGCTCGTGGTGGGATCATGGAGGCTGATCAGAATAGCTAATCGTGGGAGGGTCAAAAAATGCAGATCGACTACCGAGCTCCCCAAAATATAGAGGAACTCAACGATTCAATTTATTGCAGTATGTGCGCTTTTAATTGGTCAGAGGGGGGATTCTCTGAGGACCATTTTTTCAGCCGCATTGTGAAGTTTGACCCCTGGTACGATTTGAACAATACGCGTGCCTGCTTTGTCGATGGCCGGGTTGCCAGTGTGGTGGTGATCTTCGAGCGACCCATGCGGATTGGAAACAGCGTTGTGAGGATGGGAGGATTGGGCAGTGTGGGCACCCATCCCGACCATCGCAAAAAGGGGTATTCGTCGCAAGTGCTGTTGGATACAGCCAACCATTTAGCCACCTCCTGCTTCGATTTGTCACTGTTGTTTACTGGCATCAATGACCATTATGCCAAAGCGGGTTGGGTCACTTATCCGGTCACTTTTCGTTCTATAAATCTATCGAATTTGCCCAAACAGGAGACTGCCGCCGAGGTGTTGGTCGAGAAATACGATGTCGAAACCGATCTGCCCGAAGTAATATTGATCTACGACCAATTCAATCAAAGCCGTACCGGCACCACGGTTCGGGATCAGACCTATTGGCGAAACCAGCCAAAATGGCGAGGGCAGGACCCAGACCTGTTTTGGGTGGCCAGGCAAGAAGGGAAAATCGTTGCTTATTTGAAAGGTGGGAATAAGGATATTCTGGAAGTCGGTTGTCGATCGAACCCGGTGAACGATAGGCTAGCGCTTAACCAGTTGGTGAGACATTTCCTGCAGAATCGGATAGCAACAGGCCAGGAGACAATCCGGGTGGAGGACTATACTGAGATCCAACAGGCCTTAGATCAGTTGGGTATTGCATCTTCGACTGATGAACAGAGGTATTTCATGTTTCGGATCACCAACTTCAGGTCGTTGCTTGTCAAACTGGTTCCGATGCTGGAGAATCGGTTGCGTTCCTCCGACCTGATAGGTTGGCAGGGACAAATTCGGCTTCAGTATGAATTGGAGGCACAAACACTAACCATTAGCGATGGTAAGATTGAAGTTGATCCTGAAACCGACGCACCAACCATTGACTTAAAGCTGAGTCAATTGCAAGTCTTACAGTTGATTTTCGGTGAACTGGATGCTTCTTCCGTCTTGATCAAGTACCCGATCCTGTCAATTTTGTTCCCTCCAGACCAGTTGTTATATTGGCCAACGGATAATTTTTAGTTGTTGAGGTTTAACTGTCTGCCAGCAATCAATCTCGTGTGGTTGATTGATTAAAACTTATGTTTTTTTCGATCAGTCAGTAAGGCTATGTTGCCTTTTCATAAAATCCCCATTGTGAGTAGTTGTATTATCAAGGTCAGAATAAAACAAACAAGTTGTTCTAATGATTATTAGGTTATTAAGCCAATGCTTTCGCCTAATCTTCTAATTGCCCATTTCGTCTAAAAACAGTTGCAAACAATCTGATTTAGGTGTGTCCCATGCGCATTATGCAAGGGCTAAGCGTCAGCTTATCGGCTCTTCGACGAAATAAGTTGCGATCTCTCCTTACTGTCCTTGGTATTATCATCGGTATTGCTGCCGTTGTGGCAATGGTGTCTGTCGGCGGTGGGTTGAAATACTTCGTCATCGCAGAATTTGACCGAATTGGTGGTGCCACGACGATCGTTTTATATCGTCCTGGTGAGATAAAAGACAAAGACGGAAAATGGGTTCGCAATAAAACTACCGAACGGTTGGAATATCAAGATATCTCGGCAATTTCCAACTTCTGCCCTTCAATAAAAAACATTTCAGGCATTATCGGATCGGGCGGAAAAACTGTCTTATATCGTGGTCAGAATAAATCTGTTGATGTTGAAGGGGTAACGCCAATGTATTCCGAGGGACGTAACTGGCCTGTTGAATCTGGTTACTTTTTCAAAGAACAGGATCTGACCGAAAATCGAATGGTATGTGCAATTGGTTCCAAAGTTCGCAAGGATATTTTCGGAGACATTGATCCCATAGGCGAAATCCTGCGAATTTCAGATCAGCGTTTCACCGTTATTGCCACCATGATTGAAAAAGGGAATAAAATGGCAACTACAGATTGGGACAACCGGGTTTTGATTCCACTTACAACCATGGAAACACGCTTTACTGGCAAACAAAATAGCGGACTCCATTTTTGGATACAAGCCGCCGATATAGATTTAGTAGATCAAGCTGTAGCCGAACTTAAAGTTGCTTTGCGTCGCCTGCATAAATCAGAAGAATATTTCGATTTTTTTATTGCTCAAGAAATAATTAAGCAAGTTGGATATGTTAGTAAAATACTTCAGTTGCTGTTGGCAGGTGTGGCAGGAATCTCCTTATTTGTTGGAGGCATTGGTCTCATGAACATCATGTTGGTATCTGTTACCGAACGGACACGCGAAATTGGCTTACGTAAAGCAGTTGGTGCCAAGGGGCTCGATATTCGTTTGCAGTTTCTACTTGAATCAGTTCTTTTAAGCATCATAGGAGGAACAATTGGTATACTTATCAGTAGTGGTCTAACATTTGGGGCAGCCTTGGCGGTAACTAAGTTTTTGATCAAAGACACTCAGTGGCCAGCGTCATTTTCAATTAACGCAGCGGCAGCAGCTTTTTTGGTTTCAACCGTAATTGGCGTTACATTTGGGCTCTATCCGGCAATCAAAGCTTCACGTCTGCAACCTACCGAGGCATTACGATACGAATAATCCCTAGATTTATTAGATTTATTTACTTGGACTTCCAAAAAAGATTGTCTCGTAGTAATATGATGTAGATCTTCAACATTACCGGATGTAATCGCCTGCATCAGTTATTGAATATTTACAGGATCAGCAAAGGGTATGGAAATGGAAAAAAGACTGGGAGTTGGAATTATAGGTTGTGGAGCTATATCAGGTTCCCATGTAAACGGTTACCTGAATTTCCCCGAAAGAGTGCAAATTCAAGCAGTTTGCGATGTCCTGGAGGAGAGGGCGCAGAATAGAGCAGGGAGTATTATGTCAGAATCTTCCAAACGGATTCAGCAGCTAACTGAACAAACAGAGACAGCAGAAACGTCTGAAGAAAAGGAGCGGTTAACAACCCAACGGAAGTACCTTGAACAGTACAATGAGGAGCAGATTCAAATCTTCACCGACTATAACGAAATGTTGAATATCCCGAATCTGGATGCGATTAGTATTTGCACGCCGCCGTTTGTTCATGCCCCAGCTGCCATTGCAGCTGCACAGGCAGGAAAACATGTCTACTGTGAAAAACCGATGGCGATGACTGCAACAGAAGCCAAAGCCATGTGCGATGCATGTAACCAAGCGGGTGTCAAATTAGGATACCAAAGTGGGGGTACACGTCTTGGTGGAACCAATTACGCCATACGCGATTACATCACTTCTGGAAAGATCGGTGATGTTTATTACGGTCGTATGACAAGTTTTAGGGTTCGTGGCCGTCCCGGCATAGATATGATGCTAGGTTCGCCATGGTTTATTGATTCAACTAAGGCGGGCAGCGGAGCACTCTATGATACGGGTGTCTATGACATTGACAAGACACTTTATCTTCTGGGGGATCCACAACCTGCAACTGTAAGTGCCACTGCCTACCGTGGTATCGATAGGCCCACGGACAGCAAAGTTGATATCTATGACGTTGAGGAACATGTATCCATATTCGTTCGATTTAAAAACGGCATGTCTTTTACATTCGAAAAAGGATGGGCAACAAATATTTCAGGTTTACCCCAAGGCATTTTTATCTTTGGCTCCAAAGGTGCCTTCAGAGGGGACACACTACTTGTTGAACAGGATGGAAAGATAGTTGAGGGACAATTGGATGTTCCGGACATGCCGAATTCAAGCCGGATTAGTAACTTTCTTGATGCCTGTACCAGTGATAAAAACCCAATCAGTTGTGGAGAAGACGGTCAAAAGGTAATGGAAATCATGAGTGGAGCACTTCTCTCAGCCAAACTTGGGCGGGAAATCACCGTTGCTGAACTGTACGCTATAGAGCAAATGAGGACTGAACCAACATCAGGCTGGTCGATCCCATAGCTGGATCTGCTATTATCCCAATCAAATAAAAACTGATTTATTTTAGCTGTAACTGGATTATGGAATAATTTTAAAGCGATTTTCTCCAATCGATGATACTTTGAGAAACGTTCACGACTGTGTCGGTCCATAATCTATGGCGATTATCCACCAAGAATTCGCACAGTTTTCGGAATTCACCGCCTGAAAATGCGCCAGCATGGTAGGTGCCAGCTGGATTCCAGACGGATGCTAAACCATCTTGAAATCCGTGAAAAACAAAGATAATCCATCGTTGGTGACTGTCAGTCGTTTCCGCTGCTTTACATAAATCCTCTCCTGTCATCCATCCCGCCACAATCCACGAAGTCAAATAATGTAGATCTGTAAACAGCGGATGATTGGCCGTTTCTCCAGTACCACGAGCGGCCGGAAAATGTCTGGCAATCATGGGGACATAACTTTTCCGGTTTAAGCCCTGACCCACATAATTTTGGTAACATGGATAGCAAAAGGTTCGGTTAGGTTGTTCTGGCAATAATTCTTGAAGTCTTCGTTCCGCTTCTACAACATCAGCTTCAATCTCATCAAGTGTCGATGTCTCAAGGGTCTTTTGTGCAGCCCAATCAAAGTTCTGGGTACAAATATGTTGAATTGTATGATTACCGATTTCATGTCCGTTGAGGCCAACCTGCCGCCACGGATCAAGATTGGAAGTATCACGCGGATTTATATAGAAAGTGCCGCGTAAATCAAACTCATCAAGAATCGGAATTGCGATGTCAAGCTGAGTTTGAGATCCATCATCAAAACTAAGTGATATCGCCCCATTACAACCGTTTAGCCATGGTGTACTCATGTATAAACTCCTGTTGAATTTTTATATATTTCTTCAAGTTGATCAACAATTTTATCGACTGAGAATCCTTCTCTACATACTCGGCAGTTGTAGGAGAACCAATTGTACAACTCCTGAATATGTTAACAACTGTAAAATTGCTTTTTGAATTGGCTTGGTGAAGTAATCAACAACTAGTCCGATGCTATCCTAAACTGTCAAGGCAATAATGCACCTATCGGTTGAGAAAATCGGCCATCTGCAAACAATCGCTCAGCTACTACACTTACCCGTCCACAAGATGAAGGATTTTCATCTCAAAACAAATGGATTGAAAAGAATCAACATAGCTTGCTTTATTCGGTTTTCAGATATATTGCAAAGTGATTCTTCTCTTTGATCTGGTTTTTCCAATACAGATTGCTTTCAAACAAGCCAACCGCTTGATAACCATCAATCTCAGACAGTGGTTCCGCTGGTCGACCGATGATAATCAAATCTGGTTGTTCTTCAAGGATTAGGACTAAATTGTTGTTGTGTTTGTTATCATCCGACCAAAACCAGAATGCAGGTCTTCGACCATTGTTGTGATTAGCAAAAATATTCTTACCGAAAAACGGGAGGATGGATGTCGACCAAAAGCGGGTTGCATAGATCTTGGTATCGGAAAGGTTATTTTCCTCAATGTAATTTGCAACAGCTTGTCCACCAGAATAACTCCCATGATAATCTGAAATTGAGGAAGAATATGCCCAATACATGTGTAGAATGAAAACGCCAGCGAAAGTTGTGATTGCAATTCGACTGAAATAGATCCTTGAGATTCTAGCTGACGAGTCCAATCTCTGAAAGCTGATCCACATTGGCAGGATCCATGCCAAAAACAGAATACCCTGATGCCATGAATTATAATATTTGATGGCAAACAAAAGGATGATCGAAAGTGACGATAGCAAGTACAATAGCAACACACGCCGAGACCAAAACCATAGGCACGAAATGGCTAGAGCCAAGTATGATAACGGCTTAACTTCGAAGAGGATCTCGTCCGACACTTTCAAAAACATGGATGTGATGCGGCTTAGTCCAAAATGATAGTTTCTGGCGAAGGATGAATTGGGTGGTTGCCACAGTTGGATGGCCATCAATAATAGAAAAAGCGCAAAAGCGACAAATGCCCTCATTTGTCGTCTTCGGTTTTCTGGCTCAAGTTCTTTCCATACCTGCAAAATGTTCAGAAAGTGAACCAGCATTGTGGAAATGGCGATAAGTGCCGAAAAAACACTCGTATATGCTAACAAACAAAGCAGAAGTGTAAAAAGATAAATCCGTTCAGATTTCCGTGGATAGAGACTACCAATCAGGAAAATTAGTAGTGGAAGGAGAACGTAACTCCTAGCTACTATAGCGTACTGATAGAAAATGAAGTAAGTAAACGGAAACAGAATTTTAAGGATAACAGGAAATGGCGAAGTTCGGACGAAGACATACACACCAGAAACAGCGATTAAAAAAGCCACAATCTGAATTGTTGGATAGTAAGGGAAAATCCTGCTTGGAATCATTAAAATCAAGTACCATAGACCAGGATGTCCCTCGTACCGTAACCGCTGAAAAAGCAACTCAAATAATCCTGAATCCCTAGCGATCAACCAAGCTTGTGCTTCATCTGCCCACGGTTCATGCTTTCTCAATACCAATGCTAGCAGAACAACATAGGTACCAACAATAAAATAATCAACTCGATTCGGCAACTGCCACCATGTCCTGTTATCTCTTGACACTCAGGTATATCCTTAAAATAAACTTCATTTTCTATATTTTACCAAAATTACCCAGATTAGACAAAGCAGCATTCTCAGATCACAATTAATAGGCAAACTCGAAAAAACTTGCCTTACATCGATAGCTCCTTTTTGTCCTTTAACAATCCAATTTATTTCCGATAGTAATACTTGGAATAACATAACCTTGCTGCTAAAATAGATGTCGTAGATTATGGAAAACAGGTAAGTCCAACACTAAATTCATCCTAATTGAAAAAAAGAAAGATCAGTTCAAATGCATTGGATTCAATACGCGTTATTGACCTCATTAGCGTTAGCTTCAGCAGATTTCTTTGTCAAGTTGGCATCTGGCAGACTTTCAAACAGTCTGGCAGTGCTTCTATATGGGTGTTGTACGTTTACAATTGGTTTAACTTGGGTTTTATTGGAAAAAACCCGTGGTATTCCACTGTTTTTCCAAATATCTGGCTTTCTGGCAGCTATTGGAGTTGGTATTTCATTCAGTGGAGTAACATTAGGACTATACGCAACTTTTGGAGCAAACGCACCGTTATCGGTTGCAGTTCCCGCAATTCGACTTGGGGGAGTACTGCTGGTAAGTCTGGCAGGTATAATTTTGTTAAAGGAGCCCATTAGCCGACAGTACGTTATTGGTGTTGTCCTTATTTGTTGCGGTATGTATTTAATCATCAAGAGATAATTCAAATTTGTAGAGGAGAACATTTTGAGGAAGAATAAATTACGCGAATTACTTGATGCTGGGAAACCATCAATTGGTACTCATATCCACACCACTTGGCCTTCTATTGTGGAAGTAATTGGTCATACGGGAGAGTACGATTATGTCGAGTTCGTAGCGGAATACGGTCCGTTTGACCTTCATGATTTAGACAATCTTTGCCGGGCAGCAGAACTCTATGATATGTCAAGCATGATTAAAGTAGATCAAGAACCGCGGGGGTTTATCGCTCAGCGTGCTATCGGTTCTGGTTTTCAGAGCGTTTTGTTTGCCGATTGCAGGTCAGTTGACGATGTGAAGGAATGTGTGCGCATCTGCCGTGCGGACACCCCTGAAGATGGCGGATCCTATGGGGTGGCTACACGACGCTTTTGTTATATGGGATATGGTGGTGGAGCCGAATATGTACAGGCGCTACGAGATATCGTGGTTGTAATCATGATTGAAAAAGAAGGAACTGTCAACAACTTGGAAGAGGTCTTATCTGTAAATGGTGTTGATATGATCCAATGGGGTGGGGCTGACTACTCCATGAGCATAGGCAAAGCTGGTCAAAGAGGATCTGATGAAATAAAAGCTGCTGAACGAAGAGTCTTTGAAACTGCGTTGAAGATGGGGGTATCACCCAGAGCTGAAATTGGCAGTGCAGAACAAGCCAAGCGTTACCTTGACATAGGAGTCAAACACTTCTGTATTGGAACTGATATTTCGATTCTCTATAGTTGGTGGAAAGAACATGGCGATGGTCTGCGAAAAATTGTTATGGATGCTTAGCATTATTACTATCAAAAATCGTACACCAAATTTCTCACCAGTGAGCAAAAGCATATCTTGGTTTTCCTGGCTGGCTTCCGAATCGGTGATTCAAGTTCTATATAAGCGTAAATTAAATTAGAGAGGAAATAAAATGAAGTGGCGCGGCCATGATATCAGTGGCCATTGTGCTACTTCGTTTAGCCCTCACACTGGCAAGTTATAAATGACATTTTGATCACTCGGTTTTATAATGCACAGGAAATTGAGAGCAATATAATACGAACATGTTTCAAGTAAACTAAAAAACCATGATAGGATATCATATGTTAAAACATGATGAATGATGGATAAAAAGCTTAACAAAAATGATTTCAATTTGACATCTTTTTACTGAGTATCGGACGTTACTGTTCCTCCTCCTTCTTTTAGACATAACTGCTGGTTTGGCCTTAACACTTCTTGTTTTTTAAACCAACCCATTCGTCCATTGAATTTCTATTTGGTTAACGCTAGCAGACCCACCAAGTCCGAAATGCAACCGCATATCGCTCTGACACAGGTAACTGGAACCACTTTTGACCTCACGTATTTGTGATATCCTGCCTATTGTGATTTTGATACGCGTACCTATTCCATCCTTGTTGCTTTGAATACCAATGATACAGATCGTTAGCCAATGATTTGTGTTGGAAATATCGTTTCTCAGTAGACCTAGTTTTTGGTTAGAGTTGGTTATCAGTATATCCAAGTCGCCATCATTATCGTAATCAGCAAAGGCTCCCCCTCGACTGACTTTATTTATCAGGAATCCTGAGCCGGATTGGCTGGAAACTTCGGTAAAAGTTCCATCTCCAAGATTTAGGGAGCAGTGGTTCAACTGAGCATAGCTACTGAATGTGTTAACTCCTTCATGGATTTCCTCCGCGTTATCATAGATATGTCCATTAGTTACAAAGATATCCTGGCAGCCATCGTTGTCCAGGTCTACAAAATTGACTCCAACCTCCACGTCTGGATGCCAGCCAGTGTCTCCAGTATAATAGTTTCTGTCACCACCACAATAATTAAAATACTCACCCAAAACTCCTCCGATTAGGCTAAGTATTAAAGGGTGATCAAGGATAGCGCACATTTCCGGATGGTGCTCAACTGGCAGATCTCATTTAACCTGGCACCAGAATAGGCTGAAAGTATTGTTACCCAGTATCTCTCAGGCTTATTGAGTGCTAATGAATCTGATTTCAATTGATCTCCCAAAATTAAATCCATTTCTTGACCTGTAAAATACTTCTCTATTACTTCTGTTTTTCTGATGGGTTCTAGCTTGCCTCTGAATACGTTTTGTGAAATATATCCTTGTTTGATTGCCCAATTTAATAAAGCTGATACCCTCTCTACGTGTTTACTAATTGTCCTTTGACTCATTAGCTGAGCATCTTTCAATTCAATCAGTTTTTTGATTGATTGGTTTGGATATTTCTTCTTCCTATTTGATGGTAGATGCTTCAATAGTTCCACATAGTTTCTCCCATGCTGATGCGTTAGAGAATCGATAGGAATGTCTCTAAATGCTTCTAGGAGCAGATTATTTGAGTTTATATAGTCGACGATGGTCTTTTCACTATAACCTCTGTCTTGTCTTGATTTTATGAACTTATTGGACAGTTCTAATAAAGAAATGCAATCTGAAGATTTTTGTTTCGTTGGGTTGGGTTTTGCTTTAGGTTCAGCAGTATCTATCTTCTCTTTTGGTGGAGATGGCAGGTTTTTAGGTCTAGACTTATCCAACTCCAATTTTAATGATTCTTTAATTTCTTCAGTTGAGATATGCTTGGAAGTAGAGTTGTCTCTAATTGAAGCATAGATCAACTGAGTTTGATTAAAGAGTTGAAAGGAGAGAAATTTGGCTTGTTTTCGAATTCCACATCGCAAAGATAGTTGGAATTCTCTTTTACCTAACTTGGATTGTAGGTCTTTAGGGATTATGGAACGGAAGAAATAACTACTACCTGTTTGACGATGAACGAGGTAAGAGTAAGTAGTTGACATAATGAAAGTGTGACCTCTGGTGTGACTAAAAGTGTCAAACCACTCTCAAAATGTATCAAACA
>JYMV01035990.1_pt1 | contig 23581 bp, 19 predicted proteins | sample 338911 | NCBI WGS metagenome assembly JYMV01 (sample SAMN03354496, study PRJNA234377) | hydrothermal vent metagenome | biome: Deep sea; feature: Hydrothermal plumes at the Eastern Lau Spreading Center, Western Pacific Ocean; material: Seawater | place: Tonga | collected 2009 | depth 2000 m m
GTCAGGTGATTTTCCTTTCATAGGAATGACCTTTTTGAGATGTGAAATTGCAGGGTTTTATGGCTTTAGAATGAAGAATACTGTATTATAACACACCTGAATAAAGATATATACTATTGATATTATTAATTTATAACAATTATTAAGTGTCAACTAAGTAAGACAATTATCATTAAAACTTATAAGTTGAAGTTGTTTACAACTAGATTAAAATTTTAGGATGGAGTGAAATGAGCAAACTAAGGTCATTCATAGAAGAGCTGCCAAAATGCGAGCTTCACGTTCACATAGAAGGCACATTGGAGCCAAAGATGAAACTCCAGCTGGCAAAGCGGAATAAAGTTGAACTACCCTACAAAAATGAAAAAGCAGTCAGGGATGCTTATGAATTTGATGACTTGTCTTCCTTCCTCACAGTTTATTATGAAGGCATGAGTGTTTTGCTTACAGAACAGGATTTCTTTGATCTAACCTATGCATACTTAAAAAAAGCACATTCTCAGAACGTACTTTACACAGAAATGTTTTTCGATCCGCAGGCTCACACTGCCCGCGGAGTCAGTTTTGATACGGTAATCCGGGGAATTCGCCGTGCCCAGATGCAGGCGGAAATTTCGTTTGGAATCCGTTCGCAGCTTATAATGTGCTTCCTCAGGGACTGGAGCGCGGAGTTTGCCATGAGTACTTTACTGCAGTCAATACCCTATAAGGAATGGATTATAGGGGTTGGGCTTGATTCAGATGAGAGGAATAACCCCCCAATCAAATTTGTAGAGGTTTTCAAACGGGCCCGTGAAGAAGGTTATTTTCTTACTATGCACTGCGATGTTGATCAAAAGGACTCTGTAAACAATATTTGGCAGACCGTCAAGGACATTGGCGTTGACCGAATTGATCATGGAGTAAATTCACTTGAAGACATGAAACTTTGTGAGGAGATAAAGGAGCAATCACTTACCCTTACCGTCTGCCCAATCTCAAATTCATTTGTTTCTGATGGTAGCAAGTCTGAAGCAATCCTGTCTATGCTGGAAAACGGAATGAGGGTTACCGTCAATTCGGATGATCCGGCCTACTTCCCAGGCTATATGACTGAAAACCTGATTTGTGTTCAAAAGGATGTTCAACTTGGCAAGAGAGAACTTGTGCAGCTTGCCGAGAATGCTTTTGAAGGCACATGGCTGCCTCGCTCCACGAAAGACCGCTTCATTGAAGATTTAAAAAATTATGTTACTAAATATTAATGAAACTGTAAAAAGTCCTAAAACCGTGTCATTTCGAGCGAAGCGAAAAATATTCTATAAGCTACTATGCTAATATCATTGTATTTTTTCCCTTTGACTGAAATGACTGTGTGGATTTCAGACTTTTTTAGAAACCATCAAAATTAATAATTGGAATTAAACAGAGAGCAATTAAAAAGTTACAGGAGTTATGAGGTAAATGCACTAAAGTGACTTTTCATTAAAGCATTTTTCTCAAGGTGATCAAATGACAGATTGCGGTTCATTCGTATCCAGGTAATTACGTGCAGTTTCAATATCCTGCCTGATTTGTGTTTTAAGTTCTTCTACAGATGAAAACTTCATTTCCGGACGCAATTGTGAAAGAGGTATTACTTCCAAATATTCGCCATAAATAACTTTTTCAAAATCAAAAATAAAAGTTTCTACAGTTACCGAATTTTCACCGAATGTAGGTCTTTTACCAACATTGGTAACACCATAATGAGTTTTTCCAGCCAATTTTATTTTGCTCACATAGACGCCTTCTGGCAGAGCTAAAGTAACACCTGGCAGAATATTAGCTGTAGGAAACCCAAGATTCTTCCCCCGTTGCTCACCCTGTTCTACTTGACCATACACACTGTAATCTCGTCCCAGGTAATGTGGAATTTCAGCAAAACGATACTTCCGAATCAATTGCCGAATGAGGGTGCTGCTGACAGTTTGACTTCTTTCTTGTACAGGAGCTACCTCTTCAAGTGAAAAATTATATTTTTGACTGAGGATTTCCAGTAATTTGAAGTCTCCAGCACGGTGTTTTCCAAAACGGAAATCGTATCCTATGACAAGTTTTTTCAAATCAAAGCGCTTTATCAAAAACTGAAATGCAAATTCTTCCGGACCCAGTTGTGCTAACTCCTTTGTAAAAGGAATTACATGTACTTCATCAAGACCTATTTCTTCGAGTAAACGGAGTTGATGCGATGATGTACAAATTCTGGGTACAGACTGCTGAGAATGAATTATTTCCTGCGGATGTGGGTCAAAAGTTACCAGGGCACTGGTGCATCCACGGGTTTTTGCTTCCTGGACTGCGGCACTGATCAAGGCGCGGTGACCCAGGTGTATACCATCAAAATTTCCGATTGTTACAACAGAACTTGGAATATTTGCTGTATTTTTCTGGAATTTGAAGACTTGCATAAATAACTTAAGATACTGAAATTATATAATAATTATTGATTATTGTTTTGAGATGTCGTTTCAGAAAGCACCAAAGAAAAATAAAAATAAGGTTCTAAAACCTTAAGTGTTTGGTAAAAATATACAAGCCGTAATTACTCAGAACGACTGTAAACCAGGGTCTGTGCGGTAACATATTTTACATGGGGTACTTGATACAATTTCCCGGAAATTATATCTTCTGCAGGCTGACCGTCGGTCGTATGTATGCTGTCCGTCAATATTTCACATTCACGTCCTTCCGGAGTAATTCCGAGCAAAGGAGTTCCACGCCGGAATGATTTACGGGTCAGCAATATCAGATGCTCTTCTTTTACAGCCTCAACTACATATCCGGTCAATGTTTCACCATGATCCTTGAGGTGCGGATTTTTTATGCGCTCAATTGACAGGTCAGTCCTGTTTGCCCGAAAGAAGCCATGTGTAATTTTGGTGGGCCATTTTGATTTTAATACCTTGATTTTCTTTTTATCAAATGATTCAAGCAGTCCATCGATTTTCTTAATCCACGTGCCTGAAAAATTCAGATGCCGCAAATCCAGCCTTAAAACACTCAAGCCTGTATTCTCCAGTTCCGGAAGAAAATCTAAGAGAAATAAATCTCGATGATGAAACATGAAAGTACCGTGTTGATTTTCGATGGTCGGAAACATTCTTTGGGGTTGATCACTGGGGATCAAAGTTTTTTCTATGCAATATGAGGTGTCATGTGAAAGACTATGTAAATTCAATAGCTTACGAGGTGTGTAAAACAATAGTATTCTGCCGGCAGCTAATATTTCACAGGGAACAGTCAAGATTTGACTATACTCCTTCAAGATGGATTTTGGCAACTCAGTGGAAAGAACCAAACGTTGCAGCTGCGGGCCAAAATATTTGATCCAGCGTTGAAGCCCTGTTAAATTATGGTTACCGGTTTCAACTATCAAATGAAGTGGAAGTTCCGGATGTTCCTGCCGGATCCATTCTGCAGCTCCAAGATCCTGGACGCGGATTGCGTAAAACTTTGCTAAAGGCAGACGACTCAACAGCGAAAGACTGTGCTGGAATGTTTTCTCTGTGCTGAGTATGTCCCACTGTAATACAGGTGACATTTCGGCAACAAGAGCTGCATCGATAAGTGGAAGCAGGGACTTTGTGTCTAAGCTTCCCATTCGACTCAGTGATTTGTGCTCTAAAATTACTTCACGGATTGAAGTTTTTAGGATTTGTTTTAACTGCGAGAGACTTTCGAGGTAAGTACTAAACTGCATTATTCTTCCAGCCATGCACTACACTGGTCGACACTTAATCCTGTTGCGGAAATATCATGTTGGATTCCTTGCTGATGTAACACAAGTACACGGGTCGCTAATTCCAGCCCCAGCTCAAGTTGGTGTGTAACCATCAATACGGTACCACCCTGTTGATGAAATTTCTGAAGATAATCCTGAAACCAATGAAATGAGTGTTGATCAAGTCCAGTGTAAGGTTCATCGAGGATTAAAATTTTCGGTTGGTACAACATTAAACGACCTATCATTAAACGCTTTGTCATTCCGCTGCTAAAATTACGGACTGGCAGCCGGGCAACATGGGTCAGGTCGATTTGCTCTAAAATATTGTCAATTTTTATGTTCAGCTCGTTCACTCCATAAAGAGTTCCGAACAGACGCAAATTATCTATTGAACTGAGATCACCATACAACCTGTTTTCATGCGACAGCAAGTGTTCTTTTCGATTTCTACCACGAAAAGAAATTGTTCCACGGGTGGGCCTCATCAGTGAACTGACAATATGAAGCAAAGTCGTTTTGCCTGCACCGTTATTTCCAATCAGCATCACGAATTCGCCTGCATCCAAAGAGAAACAAATGTTTTCAAGGATGGAACGAAAACCGAAACGTTTACTGACTCGTTCAAGGCTTAAGAGAGCAGACATGCTGGAAAAAGATATAAAGGATTTTATGCTATCTCTTGATTGGATGAGCTTCATCAAAAATAAGTTCCTTTTTCTCATTCCAAATCAGGATTCGAATGAAGGTTCCAGGCTTAACTTTGGTGAATTTCCTTGATATAACTCTATATCTCTTGATTTTATATGGAATGGAAGTTTGCCTGCGAAATTGGATTTCGTTTTCGAGATTTTTCTTAGAGGAAAGATGCATTCCAGTGCGACCCCTTTGGAGCTTTTTTGATTTATTAGTAAGGTTATAACTGACACTGACTCGAGAGCCTTTTGCAGTTATCTTTAATTTTTCTACAGTTATGGTTGGATCATCTATGTTCAGGGGTTTTCGTTTTTTTACCGCCGTTACAGGAGAAGAAGCTTTTTGTTTGATTTTTTTATTTTTTTGTTCAACTTTGTTTATTACGGTTTCCAACTCCGAAATTTTTGTCTGAACATTTTCAGTTTCAGTTTTTGACTCAGTTAATGATGCCTGTGCACTTAGAAGTTGCTGTTGTAAGGAACGAACCTTAAGCTGAAGGTTGTTGATCTGAATTTGAGTAGATGTTTTTTCAAGTTGAAACTGCTGAACCACTTGTTCACGCTGATCAAGAATTGATTTAATTTCAGAAAGTTCTTTACCTTGTCGATCTATGAGGGACTCTTGCTGTTCTTTCAGCTTCTTCTGCTTTGAAGACTGGGATAAAATCTGTTGTTCCCATTCACTGTCCTGTTGACTAGATTTCTTTAATTTTGAGATTAGACTGTTACTTCGAGTCTTTTCTTGATCGATTTGCAACTTAAACTGTTCTTGATTCTGAATGCCAGTATAATGTAGAAATGCGATTACACCGGACAATGCTGCAATAATTATAATCAAAAACCATAAAATATATTTAATATTGTTCAGGAGGAATGCCAAACCGCGGTTTTCTCCAACAACAAAGAAGTTATGTTCCATTTTGCTAATCGAATGTATTAATTTGAAGGAATTTCAAGTTCGACTCTGAGACGGTAAATTTGTCCGCCAATGTTTTCTACTGTACCAGTTAATTCTAATTCAAGCAAGGTAGCCAACAAAAAATTCATTTCAAGACCTGTTTGTTCGTAAATTGCGTCAATTTCCTCAACTCCGTCATTCAATGCTTTAAGAATCCTACTTTGTTTTTCACCCAAATCATCAGGATTTATCTTTTTGAATCCGGTCTCGCCATCAGGAGAAAGAGGAAGATTGGTTGCAGTGGCAGAAATAAGTGATAATTCCTCCAAAATATCTTCTGCACTGCTGACCAGCTTAGCATGCTGACGCGCAATCAAACTGTTAGTACCTGAGCTTGCAGCGGAATCTACCCGACCGGGGACAGCAAATACTTCCCTGTTCTGCTCAAGTGCAAATGCGGCCGTGATTTTTGCGCCGCTTTTTTTGCGGGCTTCAGTGACTACTATTCCCATGGACAAACCACTGATTACACGGTTCCGGATAGGAAAATTTCTGGCAAGTGGCTTTACGCCCAGTGGAAATTCGGAAACCAGTGCTCCATTCTTTAATATTTCTTCAGCCAGCTTTTTATTTTCTGGAGGATAAATATGCTGCAACCCACCTGCAAGTACGGAAATGGTTTTTAATCCAAATTCCAATGCAGTTTCGTGTGCCACTGTGTCGATACCTTTCGCAAGCCCGCTTACAATAATCATGTCCGGAACATATTGTGAGATTTCTTTAACGAGTCGGCGCGTTTGTTGTTTCCCATATGCTGTGCAACCCCTGGAGCCGACGAAAGCAAGACATGGACTTTCTGCATCCTGTAATTCACCCTGCCAGTACAATACACTTGGTGGGGTGGATATTTGCTGTAGCCGCAAAGGATATCCGGATGAATCAGGACAAAAAAGCCGTACTCCGGGCGATTCATCAATGATCCGCTTTTCTATGTTAAAACTATGAGATTGCGTAGCTTTTGAAATCAGGTCCGCTAATTTTGATGAGATTTGAAACTGCTCAATCAAGATTTCAGGGCTCGTTTTCAGCAGATCCTCTACACTGCCTAAGTGCTCAATTAAATCCCGGATCTTTTTGTAGCCGATTCCGGAAATCAGGCTCAATGCCAGCCAAGACCATGCAGGATCAGATTTGTCAGGTTTAAGAACATTTTCCGTCATAGCGCTCCATTTTATGTACGTTCGCTGAGTGCACGCTCAACGTCTCGCTGAGCATCTCGCTTTTTCATGGTTTGACGTTTATCATGCAGCTTTTTTCCACGTCCAAGCGCCATTTCCATTTTTATAATTCCTCCTTTGAGGTATATTTTCAGAGGTATCAATGTGAGACCTTGCTCTTTTACCTGCCCATAAAGGCGGCGAATTTCTGAGCGGTGAAGTAGTAAGCGTCTTGGACGAAGCGGCTCATGATTGTGGCGGTTGCCAAAATCATATTGAGAAATATGTGCATTCAGTAAATATACCTGCAGGCTGTCATCAACACGGCAGTAACTTTCTGCCAGATTGATTTGACCGGCACGAACACTCTTCACCTCTGTACCCAGCAAGACAATGCCGACTTCCATAGTTTTTTGTATTTCATACTCGAACCTTGCCTTACGATTTTTTGCCAGAGTTTTGGAAGCCATGTCTGTGAAAGAATTTCTATAAAATTACCTTGGAATGAATGTGAATTATAACGGTCTTACCTTCAAGGAGCAAGATTGGACAAATTCGGCAAATTTGATTTTACCCAGGTAATTGCATCATCTTCTGTCTGCAAGTCTCCGTTTAGCTGTTTTTCAAATGCCTCATTCAAAACTTCTCCCATTTCTGGTCCGGGTGACATTCCCATTGCCAAGAGGTGTCTCCCCATTAACAAAGGACGTGGTGCTTCATCACGAACATTCATCCGTTCTGCTTCAGCAAGCAGCCAGTCACCGGCATCAAAACTTTTACGTTCTTCATCAGTTAGAGTACGTCCCAAATAATCTGCCTTTGCCAACAAAACCAATTCAGGTATCCTGACACGTAAAGCCAGTCTCCTGATTGTACCGGAATTAATCCGCTCGCGCTCTTTAAAAAGCTGTATTGGACGGAGGTGTTCTTTGACCAAAATTGTAACTTGTTCAATTAAAACTCGATCATCTGTCAATCTACGCAAAAACTGTTCTGTTGGGGCAACTCCCTCGACGTCGTGAGCAGGACTTCGCCAGCGTCCCTGCAAAAATTCAGTGGTCAGCGGCTTGCCAAAATCGTGACAAAGCGCCCCAAACATCAGCTCTAAGTCCAGTTTTTCATTACCTTTTCTTAAGTCTGCTGCCTCGTCCAAAACAAGCAGAGTGTGTGTCCATACATCTCCTTCAGGATGCCATTTTGGATCTTGCGGGACTCCAATTAGTGCTTTCAGTTCTGGAAAATAAGCTAAAATGCCTAGAATTTTGGCTGCCTCTAGACCAATTGAAGGTCGTTTTGCTTTTAGCAGCAGTTTACGGAATTCTTCAAAAATCCGTTCCTTGGATAACTCTGCAAGGTCCAGTGTTTTGCATAATTGCACAGTTTCAGGCGCAATTTTAAATTCCAGACGTGCCGAAAACTGCATTGCTCTCAATACCCGCAAAGGATCCTCCGCAAATGCAGGTCCAACATGCCTTAATATTTTGTGCTTTATGTCTCCTAAACCATCAAATGGATCGAGCAATGTTTTGGTTAACAGATCATAACCGATACTGTTGACTGTAAAGTCACGGCGAGAAGCTGCTTCACGATAGCTCATTGTAGAATCAGGCGTTACCATAAATCCGCGATGTCCTTTTCCAGTCCTGCTCTCACGTCTGGGCAGACTAAAATCATATTCTGCACTTGAGGTTTTAAGTTTCAGCACACCAAAACTTTTTCCAACAGCATGAATATTTCCAAAATTCCGGAGTACGGATTCCAGTACTTCCGGACTAATTCCGAATATTTCCACATCAAAGTCTTTTAAACTTTTGCGGCCCATACAATGGTCCCTCACCGCACCACCGACTAGAATACTGCGTCCTTCGGATTTGGCAATGGCATTTGCAATTTTTATTAGTTCAGGAGGAGTTGACAGGAGGGGCATTAAGTCTTTCAGGTTTAATAAATCATTTCGTTGTCAAACATATTTTGTTTCAAACAAGTCAATAATAATATTTTTCCGGAATGGTTTGGCTTAGCTTAGCAGTTGAAGAATTGATTAAGTCCTAAAGACTTTTCTAAGCAATTTATGTTAATAGTGTTTAAGTTGAACCGGATACTTATTATCAGCTGCGTTTCAATAGTTCATCAAAATATTCTATGGTTGGCTTCAGGCCTTCTTTGAGTTTTATTTCAGGTTCCCAGCCAAGTTTTTCTTTAGCCAGCGTGATGTCCGGTTGACGTCGCTCCGGATCATCCGGTCTCGCTTCCACTTTCACAAGCTTGGAGCTGGAATTAGTCATTTTCAATACTGTTTCAGCCAACTCAATCATAGTAAACTCGCCAGGATTTCCTGTATTCACCGGTCCAGTAAAATTTTCTGTGTTCATCATTCGATACATTGCATCTACCAATTCTGTCACATAACAAAAACTGCGACTTTGCAGTCCATCTCCATGGATGGTGATGGGTTCACCTTTGAGTGCTGCAACTATAAAATTGCTGACGACTCTGCCGTCTTCGGGATGCATTCTGGGACCGTATGTGTTGAAGATACGCACGATTTTTACATCAACCTGACTTTGCCTGTGATAGTCCATCATTAAAGTTTCTGCCACACGCTTTCCTTCATCATAGCAGCTTCGCAAACCAATCGGATTGACGTTACCAAAATAGCTCTCCGGTTGTGGATGTACCTGCGGGTCACCATAAACCTCTGAAGTTGAAGCCTGCAAAATACGGGCTTTTACTCGTTTTGCCAAACCCAGCATGTTGAGTGTACCCATGACATTAGTTTTTACAGTTTTTACAGGATTGTACTGATAATGAATTGGTGATGCAGGGCAGGCCAGGTTGAAAATCCAATCCACTTCTAAAAGAATAGGTTTCACAATATCGTGACGGATCAACTCAAAATTTGTCTCATCTGAAAGCTGACTGAGATTTTCTTTGCTTCCAGTAAAAAAATTGTCAATTGCAATAACCTCGTGTCCTTCATCAATCAGGCGGTCACAAAGAAATGACCCTACAAAACCGGCACCACCGGTAACTAGAACTTTTTTCATTTGAATAATCTCTGTGAATTGTGAAAAAGTACAAGGAACATTATATCCTGATATAATAGCAAGGTACAAGGAAGTCCGGAGTGTAAAGGACTAATAATCCAAAATTTCGGCATGAGTCAGATTTGTTGTAGGTAGAATTTGTTCAACCAGAGATTAAGAAAACTTTACAGGCAATCTGAAATAGCATTGCGACTTCTTTAGAGTCAGATTATTATTTGCTGATAGAATTTTGCTTAGAAACGTAGAATTAAATACTGAAAAAAGCGGTATCAGGATGTCGCTAGAATAACATGTTGTATAATCAAGGGTTGAACGGGAATTTACGAAAATGTTAATCGAGTAAATCCGTGAAAACTTTGCTGAGAAATTTCATTATTGAAGGAGGAATTATGTTGACTGAAGAAAGACAAAAAGATTTAGAAACCGCAATTCAGCAAATTGAACGCCAGTATGGAAAAGGTTCTGTCATGAAAATGGACGGCTCGACTGTGGGGCATTACCCTGCAGTGAGTGCCGGTAATTTGGCGTTGGACATTGCACTGGGCATAGGAGGTTTACCTCGAGGACGGATAGTTGAAATTTATGGTCCGGAAGCATCTGGTAAAACAACTTTAGCCTTGTGTGCGGTTGCGGAGATTCAAAAAATAGGTGGAATAGCTGTTTTCATAGACGCCGAACATGCGTTTGACCGAAACAATGCCAAAACTCTGGGTGTTCAGGTGGAAGATCTCCTTCTGTCCCAACCAGACTATGGCGAGCAGGGTCTTGAAATTGCGGAGCAGCTTGTGCGCGTCGGCAAAGTTGATATGGTTGTTATAGATTCTGTCGCTGCCTTGGTACCAAAAAATGAGCTGGAAGGAGATATGGGTGATTCTCATATGGGGTTGCACGCACGTTTGATGTCACAGGCACTTCGCAAATTATCCGGTGTAATATCCAAATCAAATACTATTTTCATTTTTATAAATCAGCTTCGTTCAAAAATTGGAGTGGTTTTTGGAAATCCGGAAACAACGACTGGTGGGAATGCCCTCAAATTTTATTCCACTGTACGCCTGGATGTCCGGCGGGCCAGCCAGATTAAGAGCGGAGATGAAGTAAAGGGGCACAGGATGAAAATCAAGGTGGCAAAAAATAAATTGGCGCCGCCGTTTCGTATTGCAGAAGTTGATTTGATCTATGGAGTTGGAATTTCCAAAATGGGAGTTTTAATCGATTTAGCTGTGAATGATGATATTGTGCAAAAGAGCGGAACATGGTTCTCTTTCGAGAAAGACAGATTGGGACAGGGACGCGAAAACTCGATCAGGTTTTTAGAAGAAAATCCTGAAATTGCAGACACCATCAATCTCAAAGTAAGGAAAATTCACAATCTTGATTTTTCAGACACAAGCGAAGAAACGCAGGAAACTGCTGAGGATGAATGAGTACTTGCGACTCTCTGCCGGATCAATCGAAACACCCACAAAAAAGTGCAGAGGACTTTCTTAATGGAAGTATTGGGCTTTTTTCTGCGGAAGAAGCTCTTTCAGATGGCATTATTCTGGTTGATGTACGTACGGCAGAGGAATTTGCCAAAGGCAGTATTCCTGAAGCTCTGAGCCGTCCATTGTTTGATAACATGGAGCGTGCAGAAATTGGAACAATATACAAACAGATTGGCAGGGATGCAGCAGTTGACAAAGGTTTAAAGATTATTGAACCGAGACTGCAGCAATTCTTAAAGTCGCTTTTAGATTTAAAATCCCATCAACTAGTCATATATTGTGCACGCGGTGGAATGAGATCTGCTTCGGTTGTCAGGCTGTTACAGCATCACGGATTCCGGGCTGCACAAATGCAGGGTGGATATAAGAGGTTTCGGCAATATGTGCTGCAACAGCTTGAAAGCCCAATGCCGCCTTTCATTGTCCTGCATGGTCAGACGGGTGTGGGAAAAACCTTGCTCCTGAATAAACTACCGGATCATATAGATTTGGAAGGTCTGGCAGGGCATCGAAGTTCTTTATTTGGTGCCATAAATAAAACTCCTCGGTCACAGAAAAACTTTGAAGGACTGCTTGTTCAAAAATTGAGAACACTTCCAGAGGCTCTACCTCTGTTTGTGGAAGGAGAGAGCCGTAAAGTGGGGCAGGTATTTCTTCCATATTCCCTCGCGAATGCGATGAAATCCGGGATGCTGGTGCTGTTGAGTGCATCTATGAATACCAGGATCAGCCGTATAGTTGAGGAGTATCAAATTTGTGATGAACAGAGTTTTCGACAAGTTGATTCAATTTTAATTTCATTACGTGTGTCACTTGGAAAGCTTAAAGTGGATCAATTACGCCTGTGGCTCAAAAAAGAAGAAATTGAAAAGATAGTGCACATGCTTTTGGTAGATTATTATGATCCTCTCTACATGCATTCAATGAGTTCATACCAATATGTACTAGAGTTGTCTGCAGAAGACTTGAATTTGGCTGCGGTTGAATTAATTCATTTTCGAGATGAAGTGATCAAAAGTCATTAATTATTTAAAATGTTTTTAGCGGCACGATCCATCAAATTAACTTTTCTAAAATAATCCTGAAATGAGAAGATCAAATTCTTTATTTTACCTGATATTTACCATAATATTGGTTTTTCAGGTTCCTAGTGGATTTGCAGAAAGTCGGGAAAATGTTGCTACAGTAAAGACACATTCCGGCTCATTCCCACTACCCATCCCAATACTTCGTTTACCAGATCATCCGGGATCTCCGTTGGTTACAGTTCCTGATGCAGTCTTTCCGGAGCTTCCTGACTGGCATTACTCTCGTTTTATTCCAGAAGATCCAAGCTGGCTTGACAGTGCGGGCAAATTTTACAAAGAAGGTCTTGTCTATTTGTTTCGTGGAGACTTGAATGTTTCTTTTAAGAGGTTTCAGTCAGTAACAGATAATTATCCGGAAACGCCATGGTTCGCTCCGTCTTTGTTTTGGCAGGCTCAAATTTTATCGAAGCGGAAGGAATATGTTCCAGCAGGAAAAATACTGACTGTATTCCTTGACTCTCTCAAACAGGGTAAAAGTTCAGAACGATATATTGATTTTCAAAATTTCAGCCGCTACACATTGGCCTGGCTGGCTCTGAAGCAAAAAAAATACAATGAAGCACTGGAAATAATTGAGAAAAATAAAGAGGTGATCAGTGTTAAAAAAATACGTATTCAGCTTCTTTTTTTGAAGTACCTGATACATGTTCAGTTGAAGCAGAGTGATTTAATATTTGAAGTAATTGATGATTTGATCCAATTGTTTCCATATGATTTTGAACATGTAGTGCGTCTGGCTGAATTTTATTTTGTTGAAAACCGCTGGCAGGAATTAGCGGATTTAGTTGAAGCACAAGCTCGGGAGCAGGTATTTTACAATGATCCTCGAATGGAACACTTCTTGTGGCTGGGCGTGGCTGCAGAAATGCGTTTGAAACACTGGAATAAAGCCAAAAAACGGTTACAGTCTCTTGAGAAGTTTGGTGTCCGCAGTCCTGACAAAATTGCTTTGGCCTATTTAAGGCTTAATCTTTATACAAATCAAATTGAAAGTTCCTGGAGGAATTGGTTTAAAATACAGGATGATATTGTCCGGGAAAAAGCATTGCGAGAATTAATTCACCATGCAGTTAAAACTGAAGAGTTTCTCTTTTTGATTAAGAAACAGCCGGAGCTGAAGTCGGTTACTCAATATTGGCGTGAGTGGCAGGGGGAATTAGAACTAATATATGCTTATCTTTATTTGCGCCAAGGGCAGATAAAAAAAGCAAAGCAATTTTTGCTGTGGGCACAAAATAATTTGAAGCAGGAGTCAAATCAGGTGCCTTTGATTGTTAAGGAGGAAAGTCTTTACCTGGGTACTGTGATAGAACTGCTGCTAAAAGACCATCAGAAAGCGTTGCAGCATTTGAAACAACTGCTGGCAGAGTATGCAGGCTCAGAACGTCAGTCGGATTACTATTTTTGGTACGGGGTTTTATTGTATGAACTGGAAAAGAGTTACTTGCAGACAATCATGGCAATGCGACAGGTTGACCGGGAAGGTGAGCGGGATGATGATCGCTTGTTTTTACTCGGCAAGGTAAATCATGATCAGCAGAAATGGAGAGCGGTAATCTCGGCTTTTGCAAAATTACAGAAGCTGCATCCAGGTTCCCAATTCCTTGAAGAAGGGCTTTATCTGCAGGCCCAGGCTTTTTTTGAACTAAAGCAGTACAATTCAGGTCTGGAAATATTAAATGAACTGCAAAACACTTTTGGTCAATTGAAAAAACCTGTAAGAGCGGTTCATTTACGGGTGCAGATTCTTGTGGCAATGCAAAGATATGAGCAGGCTGATGATGTTCTTCAGCGTATGATTGAGGAGAATTCAGACTTTTCACTGATAAAATTGAGGGTTGAAGTATTGAAGTACATCAAAGACCCCAGGCGGATACTGAGTGTGACAGGTGTCGGACTGGAGCTTTCAACCAGCAAAGATCAGGGCTTCCTTTACTTTCATCGGGCAAATGCTCTTTTTGATACGAAAAAATATGAAGAAGCAAACACATATTACACTTTGGCATTAAAAAATCCTCCAAAAGACACTAGACGAGTTATCAATTACCGGATCTTGAAAATTCAGTATGAATTGGGGCGCATTCCAGAATTACTGCAAGGTGCAGATCTGTTTTTGAAAGTGAGTCGGGACGATTTTTACAGTTATGAAATTCTGCATATGCTCAGCAATTATTTTCTGGAAAAGAAACAAAGAGAAAAGGCCTTCTCTTATTTAAAGCAGCTTGTAGCCAACTATAAAAAATCAGTACGTAAAGTAGAACTTGCTCCTGAAAAGAGATTGGAGCAGATTGTTCTAATTGGTCAACTTTATAACGAATTGACTAACTATGAGTTGGCTGAACGCTGGCTGAATCAGGCATTAAAATCGATGGAAACAGTTGAAGAAGGACGAAAAAAATGGCAACTGCATATTTTCAAAGAAAAAGGGTTTGCTCTCTATAAATTAGGCAAACATCGTCAAGCTCTGGCTGCCAGTCTGAAAGTTCTTTATCTGGACCGTAGTTTGTCTAATCAGCAAAGATACGATCTCAATTTGCGAATTGCATCAAGTTATGTGCAACTAAAACGCACTAAAGAAGCGAGGTCGATTTACCTGAAAATGCAAAAAAAATTTAAAGATACAGTCCGTCAAAAAGAAATTGAAAAACTCCTGAGAAGCTTGATGAATCAATAATGATATGCTCCAATGGTTCCAACCAGGATGTCTGAATTGATCTAAGCCGGAGCCAATTTTCATTTTTGCTTTATGGAGTCAGAATTTTCATGAGGAAACGAACTATAATGACATCCATATGGGGGTTAAATTTTTTCTGATCAAAATGTTTCACGTGAAACAATAATGTTATGGATTTTAAAATCATTGCCATTGATGGTCCTACCGGTGTTGGGAAAAGTACAATTGCCCGTCAACTTGCGGAAAAACTTGGCTGTTTGTATGTTGATACCGGAGCAATGTTTCGTTGCCTTGCTTTGTGCTGGGGGAAGCATGGTTGTCCGGAAAGTGATGATTCGCTGCAAGAGTTGGGTGATCAGACCAGGATAGTATTTAAACATAAAAATGTAATTTGCAATGGTAAAGATGTAACTGATGAAATTCGGACAGAATTGATTTCCAGTCTTGCTTCAAAAATCAGTAGTTTTTCCTCAATCCGGGAAGTGATGAAAAAACAACAGCGCACATTAGTTGAAGAAGTCCGTAAGTCAGAAAGTTACCTGGGCGCCGTATTGGAAGGTCGAGATATTGGCACAGTTGTTTTTCCAGATGCGGAATTTAAGTTTTATGTTGATGCCTCTCCGGAGATACGTGCAAAACGTCGGATGCTGCAACTGCAGGAACGTGGTGAAAATGCTAATTTTGAAAAAATATTAACAGCTCTTCGTAAACGGGATTTTCAAGATCAAAACCGTAAAGTTGCTCCACTGAGACCTGCGGAGGATGCATTAATTGTGGATACAGGGAATCTGAGTGCAGACCAGGTATTGGAGCATTTAGTTGCCTGTATTGGAGAAGAGAAAAATGTCAGCTAGTCTGGTGTTCAATCCTTAAAAAACCAAAGAATTTATTTACAAAGGTGATGTCATGAAAGCAGTTATTCTTGCGGCTAATCGAAGTAACAGATTGAGTCCGTTTATTGAAACCCGCTGTAAGCCCATGATTCGAATTGCGGGGCAATATATTCTTGAAAATACGATTTGTTTCCTCAAGGAAGCAGGGATTAACGACATTGTGCTTGTAGTCAATCATCAGCAGGACCTTGTCCGCCGGTATTTTGGCAGTGGCAAAATACTTGGAGTGAATCTTGAGTATGTTGTTCAGGATGAACTTCAGGGAATTGGTCAGGCCTTGAGTCTTTGCCAGTCGTCATTGGAAAAGAAACCGTTTTTGCTTGTTTATGGTGACGTAATGACTGATTACAACCCCTTTTTATCCATCCTGCAAACTTACTCTGAGATGGACAAGGAAGTTGCCTTGATTGCTTTGCCGGAGTCTTCAAAAGAGTTTGGAAATGTCTATCTGGATCATGAAATGAAAATCAGCCGTTTGGTTGAAAAACCAAAGGCAAATCAGGCAAATTATGTTTTTGCAGGAATGTTTGGAGCATCAGAATGATATTTCCCAATGTTATGGGCAAATGATTGAAACCAGCGGGCTACAGGCTTGTTTGTGGGAAAAAGGATGGATTGATATGATTCATCCCTGGCATATTTTGGAAGCAAATCGGATGTTGATGAGTTCATGGGAAACTGCTGAAATTGATTCTACCGCAAGATTGCTGGGACAAGTGCATCTCGAAGGGTCTGTCCGGATTGGGCCGAATGTTACTGTAGAATCCGGAACCATACTTAAGGGTCCTTGTTATATAGGTTCCAATTCATATGTGGGGAATAATTCCCTCATACGTAATTACAGCGCGATTGGTCCGGACTCAATTGTAGGCTATGGATCTGAATTGAAAAATTGCGTGTTGTTTGGAAACAATGACGTAGGCCGTCTTTCATTCGTCGGGGACAGCGTTCTGGGAGAAAACGTCAAATCTGGTTCCGGACTGACGACGGTCAATCACACAGTCGATTATAGTCGGATAACCTGCAAGTCCAACTCAGACTCAATAGAAACCGGCCTGACAAAGCTTGGAGCATTCATTGGTGATAATGTATCCATTGGAGCCCGTCATACTCTTGGGCCGGGTACAATTGTGGAGTCAGGAAAAATCGTTACTGATAACATTACTCTCTAAATCAAGCTCTTAAAACTTAAAACCCGGTAAGGCAAAAAATGTGTGGCATCAGCGGCATTGTCCATTCTGAAAATATTGGCAGAAATTTATTTAATTCAATTCGCAACTTGGAATATCGTGGATACGATTCTTGCGGAATGGCCTTGCTGCGACAAGGAGCACTTGATTTGCGAAAAAATGTTGGGGGAATTGATGAAGTCAACTCATTGGAAAAATTGGATCAAATGCAGGGGAGCATCGGAATTGCTCATACGCGTTGGGCAACACACGGAGGAGTAACTCAGGAAAACGCCCATCCCCACCTTTCTCAAAACAAGCAGTTTGTAATTGTACACAACGGTATTATTTCGAATTACCAGGAATTGCGGGAGCGGATGCTTAGTCAAGGTGTTGTTTTTGAGTCATTGACTGATACAGAAGTTTTCGTCAACTTGTTGGAGGAATCATACTCAAACAGCAAAGATATAGAACAAGCTTTTTTAGCAGCACTTGATCAAATCGAAGGTTCATTTTCTATAGTCATGCTGTCAGCGCATGACCCGGAACACTTGTATTGTGTAAAAAAAGAGTCACCTCTGTTACTGGGACTGGGAGAGGGTTGTAATTATGTCGGTTCAGATCTCAATGCTTTTTTGGAATACACCAGGAAGGCGGTAGTTCTGGATGATGGAGAATATGTTGTTTTAGGCCGGAATGATTATAAAATACGTAAATTAAAAACTCGTGAACATGTCGAAAAAAATGTTTTACACATTGACTGGGATGTGGAAACGAGTAAAAAGGGCGGATATTCCCATTACATGCTCAAGGAAATATTCGATGAACCGCAGACAATACGGCAGGCATTGAAAATTCCGCATGAACAAATTTCAGGATTGGCCTTGATGTTTACGGAAGCTACACGTGCCTACCTGATGGGTGTGGGGACAACTTATTATGTGGCGAACATCAGTCAGTATTCCCGGCGTTGAGTTCTGACGAGTTTTCTGTAGTAAGTGTTGAATCCGGAGATATGGTGCTGGCACTTTCCCAATCCGGAGAAACCTATGATACAAAATCATCGTTGGAGTATGCGAAGCTTCATGGTGCGCAAACCGCGGCGGTTGTAAATGTGATGGGGTCGGCAATCAGTATGATGGTAGATCAGGTTATTATGCAGGGTTCCGGTCCGGAAATATGTGTTGTTTCCACAAAAGCTGCTTTGGCTCAAACCTTCATTATGCTGAGAGTAGCCTTGGAACTGGGGCGGATGCGGAAACATATTTCGCAGGATGTTTATCAAAAACATCAGCGGGAGTTGGAGATATTTCCGCAAATGGTTGACCAAATACTCAATGAACAATCCGGATTCGTACGCAACATAGCAAGGACTACAAGTCATGTAGAGCATTGGTTATTTCTCGGCTGCGGAGTTTATTATCCTGTGGCCATGGAGTCTGCTTTGAAAATGAAAGAAATTACTTATCAACACGCAGAAGGAATGCCTGCCGGATTTCTTAAACACGGGACTCTGTCGATGGTTGAACCGGCTTTACATTCACTGTTTTTTGTACCGCTTCCGGAACAAAAAGATTTACATGACCGTACTCTTATTGCTATGGAACAAGTTAAAGCTCGTGGAGGTACTGTGATTGGAATCATGTTTCAGGGTGACGAACGCGCCCAGTCATTAACCGATCAAGCAGTACTGCTGCCTCAGATGAGTGCTTTATGCGCTCCAATGGCACAAATGATTATGGCACAGATGTTTGCATACTATGCTGCTTTGGACTTGGGACGTAATATTGACAAGCCCAGAAATTTGGCTAAATCTGTAACAGTCGGTTAATCGGCTTTCCTCAGCTATCTTTTTTAATGTTTGCTAATTAGAATGAAGATAGTATCCTCCCTTTTAATAAGTTCTCTTTTTCCTGCAAACAAATGACGATTGAGCGTATACAAGGAACGGATGGTATTCGCGGCATTGTCCGTCTTGCAGAGGATTGTTCCGGTTCGGATCCAATTTCTGTTTTTCTACATGAAGCTGTACTGACTGAAGAGTTTTTTGAGTTGTATACCTACGCTTATTGTCAGGAACTGCTTGAAGCTGATTTTGCGTCTGCAAATGATCTTGCTGTAATTGGATGGGATCCGAGAGATATGAGCGGCAGCTTCAATCACTCCGCTATTCGAGGAATCAGGAAGGCAGGTCTTACTGCGGTAGTTGTAGATATTCTACCTACTCCAGCCATTTCTCTTTACCAGCTACACGTTGGTGCTGCTTGTGCTTTTGTACTAACAGCATCTCATAATCCTGCAGACCAGAATGGGATCAAAATCTTTATTGGGCATTCCAATCTGAAATTATTTCCGGAAGATGATAAGCGCTTGACGCAACGTTGCCTGAGTTTAAATTTTGAAAACCTTCGATCCGCTCCCTTAATTGGGGAATTGCGCAATGATCATGCAGCTGCCCGGAAGTTATTTATAGAATTTATGGCAGATCCGCAAAATCATTGGTTAAACAAAGATTCTTTAGCAGGTGCTAAAATAATCGTTGATGCAGCAAATGGTGCTTTTTCACCCTTAATCGAGGATTTGCTGAACTATGAGTCAGCTGATTATATTTTTACTAACTGTGACCCAGCCCGGGGAATTAACGTTCGTTCCGGTGTAGCAGATCTTGAAGGTGTATCTTCTATTTCTGCGGATGAGATCGAAAATGGTTTGTTTTCTGGATATGAAACTTTAGAGAAGATGCTGGCGAGTGGCCGTGAACAAAAGGAAAAGCTGCTCAACAACTCAGGCCAGGTGCTGGGTTTTGTTTTTGATGGTGACGGTGATCGTTGTTTTTTACTGAGCTATGATCCGTTTCAAGATTGTGTGTTGGTAGTTGGTGGCGACGCGCAGGCCTTTTTTCAGGCTAAATTGCTGCAGCAAAACTACAGTTGGAATCAGGGGCCGCTGTTTGTGAATACTGTTGAAAGCGATTTGGAAGCTGGACGGGCAGTACAGAAGATTGGTTTTGAAACAATGCAGTGTGCAGTTGGTGACAAGTGGATTTTGTGGCAGGCCTGTTTTTATGACTGGCAGGCAAAACGGGAATTTTATCTAAACAAAATTGCTGCATCTGAATTCAGGATTTTGCAGGAGCAAGTTAGAACAAGGCTGGAGCAGATGGTTCAAAGTACTAAATTTGACGCTTTGTCTGCAACCACGACTTTTATGTCTCTTGAAAAATGGGTTAGTAATAATATTGGGGATGAACTGGTGAATAGCGCGTACGACCACGTATGCCAGCAGCAGAATAATATTTTTGCAATCGGCAGTGAAGAGTCCGGACATGTTATTACTTTAGCTAAAATGAACTTCGGTCACGTAAACCGTCCGGTATTTATCGGCAATGGATTGAAATGCGCCTTGAATAGTCTGGCGGCAATTCAGGCTTTACGTTCCGCAAAAAATACTCCTGAATTCTTTGAATGGCTGAAATGTCCCTTTCCTTCCGGATTTCAAAAAAGTCTTCCGGTTTATTATGTTGACAAATCCTTGCTGGATGAAGGATCTGTGCTGCGTACTGAGCTGGAGGAATTGTTACTGGCAAACTTAAACTGGCCGGAAATGGAAGTTGAAATTGTGAAATGCCAGGAGGAACCAGAAATTTCCCGCAGCGGCTGTATTTGTGCGGAATTCCGGAACAGAGGATAAGCTGGCGCTTTATCTCCGGGGAAGGAAGGAACTCGAAGTACGCCTGGAAAGCCTTGCGGAAAAAATTTATCCCTTTTTGTTGCTTTCGTTTAAATGTAAAAATAGCCCTATGGCACAGGCCGAGCAATTGATTTTGCTCCGCTTGAAAGATGGAGCAAAACAGGCAATCGATTTGAGTTTTGAACAATTTGCTAAGATCTCCCTGAATCGACTGCTTCACGAAATGAGCTCACGTCAGCAACTGATTAAGCAGGAAGGAGACACTTGGTCCATCACGGAAACTGGAAGGATATGTTTGAATCATACTGAAGGTTCAGAATGATTATCTTTAATCAAGGATTTTTCTGAACGTTCAGAAAACACATGTCATCTAAATAGGGCTTCCTGAAAAAATCACAATTTTGTAAAAAATCCAATAGATGAATCATTGTCTTAAACTTGATTTAATAATTTATGCAACGCACAGATTGATATTTTCCTTTGTGCAACGTTTTACAATGTTTTTGAGCGTGACATTTCTTAGCTGTAGCAGATAATAAAGACACAAAAAGAGGAGCCTGAGCCCCTTTTCAAGATTAATTACTAAAAAGGTCATTGCAATGACGCACTGACTCGTGATCGCGAGCTTTGTCATGACACGATCTAATCCGAAGCGTCTTTTACTTTGGCCGAACTTGCCCTCAATGGGAATACGATCGATTTCATCTTGACGAGCAAGGGCTTTATTTTTCAGGATTTGTTCCTTGTTTTGAGTAGTATTTTTCAAAGGTCGACCGAGTTTAGGTCCGCTGAGACGAATGCCTCTTTCTTTGCACCATTCCCGGTTTTCTTTGGTGCGATAGATTTTGTCGACATGCACCGATGTAGGATAGTAACCCCGTCGCTGATGGTAGGTTTCAACTTGTGAGATCAGGTGCTTTGATTCATTAAAATTATTCCAGTCTAGCTGGTCAAGAAAGAAGTATCCACCATCAAGACTGGCAGAGAGCTTTGCGCCAAACTCAACTTTAGCTCCAGCTTTACCTCGCACTATCGGGCGTACATGTGGCTGGTAAAGGCTGACAATACGGGCATCAACACGTTGGGTACGTTGTTCAAACATCTCTTTTTGTTGGCTGTAGACCTCTCGGATAACCAGTAAGTTTTTGTATTGTGCTCTGTTGAGTGTTTGCAGGCCAGCTTGATCAATGAGTTTGTCAAGATGCTTAAGATTACGTCCAAGATAACCAAGGAGAGAGCGATTTATTTTACGAATTTGAGCGTGAGTGTGTTGTCGTTTTTTTGAAAAGATCAGCCACTTTTTACGAGCGACTTTGCGATATGTTCTGGGTTTTATCTTTGCTTTGGGACATTGCGCGTGGAGAACATCAACAAGTGTTTCACTTTTTTCACGTGCCTCATTGAGAAGTTTTGAATCTGTCGGGTATGTAATGTCAGCCGGGGTACAGGTTGCGTCAAGGATCAACCGGCCTTTGTTGTCAGTATTTTTTGTAGAAGCAGAGCCTTCAGTCGCGGGTTTCTCGATAACGGCTGAAAGGTTTCCGCCAGGTGGTTCGTCATCGGAAGGTGGGTTGTCATTACTCCGTAAACCCTCAACCAGAGATTCGTTGACTTCTCCAATCATTTCAAGTGAGATACGTTTGCGGAAATGAACCATCATTGATGCCTCGAAAGGAGCTTCATTGCTAAATTCTACAAGACCAAGAAAATATTGCAAATACGGATTCTCACGGATCTGTTCTACAAGCTCTTCGTCACTGCAGTTTAGCCGTTCCTTGAGGATTAATGCTCCAAAAGCCATGCGGAATGGTTTTGCGGGAGAGCCTCTGTCTGGAGAAAACAGAGTTGCGTATTGCTTCTCGAAACTCTGCCAGGGGACCATAGCGGCAAGCTGAACCCAGCGGTTGTTTGCTTCAAGTTTGCCTTCAAAGGGCAATAAATACTCTGAGAAGCTAAATTGACGGGAATCGTGTGAATACATGGACTTCAGGTGCAAGGGTTTTGAAACAAAACAATACTTTTATGTGCAGATATCTTAACCAGTAATCAGTATATCACATTGATAATATTAATCAATGTTATTATTCAGGAAGCCCTAAATAGTTTAATTATTTTCTCCAAAAAGAAGAGAGGATTCTTCAATTGACTTAGGGGGTGTTGTAAGGATGATTTCGACACGCCGGTTTACCTGACAGGGGAGAACCAGTTGAGTCGGAGTAACTTACTTTGGGACGCGTGTCGGCATAGCCGACAATTGAGATTGAGTTTTCCGGATATTTGATACGGTTAATTAGCATACTTGCAATGATAGTCGCCCGTGCGGAACTGAGTGCCCAGTTACTGGGAAACTTTTTGCTGCGCATCGGCACATTGTCCGTGTGACCTTCCACAGTCAGCAAATCGGATTTATGTTCCGGTATTTTAAGGATTTGGAAAAAAAGCGGAGAGAGGGCTTCGTAAGCCCCTCTCTTAAGAACCGCGCCTCCGGAACGAAAGAGGAAATCCTGCGGTAATGAAACGATGCAGCTGAGTTTGGTTGAGCGGAGTTCGTACTTAATGAACTGGGCTCTATTGTCGCTGAGAAACTGTTCAAGGCCTCCGCAATTTTTAGGTTGAGTGGAAAGAGCGTTCAGCAAAACGAAAAAGCAGAATAACAAGGTCATTAAATCTGCAAATGTCGTAATCCACCCGCCCTCTGAACTGGCACTTCGACTCATGTTACAACCCCAACCCTTGACCTATTGCAGCCTGTTCCTCCTTAATTACTTTCTTACGCAGCTTGGGAGGAAGATATATTACTAGATCCTTGGCAGCAGTTTCAGGAAGCTCCCTGCGTTTCAGGTAGAGCAGACCTTCCCTGATCATTTCCATCAACAAAACCTGCGTCTCTTTGAGTTGAAAACGCTTGGAAGCGATTGGCAAAAAGATCAGCTGCGAAAGCAAGACACCATAGAGTGTAGTTATCATCGCAACTGCCATGC
>JYMV01036644.1_pt1 | contig 23568 bp, 21 predicted proteins | sample 338911 | NCBI WGS metagenome assembly JYMV01 (sample SAMN03354496, study PRJNA234377) | hydrothermal vent metagenome | biome: Deep sea; feature: Hydrothermal plumes at the Eastern Lau Spreading Center, Western Pacific Ocean; material: Seawater | place: Tonga | collected 2009 | depth 2000 m m
GTGCAGCAGAGATAAAATTTGTTTGCTATCAAGACTCTAATGAGTGTGATGTTATTAAAGAAATGTCTAGTGTGTGGGAGTCTTCCACCGGTAATACAGTCAACATAGAGACGGTCAGCTACCAGGTTATAAGAGAACAACTCGAAAACGAACTAGAATCTGGCTCAGCACCTGACGTCGCAAGAGTAACAAATCTGGGTGGGCTGAATAAGTTCTACTTAGATTTAACACCTTACGTAGATGCTTCATACTGGGAGAAGAATTATGGTGCTACTTTGCCATGGTACAGAAAGCCTTCGGGTGATAATGGTATCTATGGTTGGCAAACTCAGTTAACGGTTACTGGCCCCTATGTCAATGTAACAATGTTTGAAGATGCTGACGTTGAAATGCCTGAAGAGGGTGCGACTTGGGATGATTGGGCTGAGGCCTTGAGACAGGTTAAATCTGAGCTTGGTCTTACAGCTGGTCTTGCAATGGATAGAACGGCACATAGATGGGCAGGTCCTGCCTTCTCATATGGAGCAAAATTTCATAAAGACGGTGTACCAATCCTAGTTGATGAAGGATTTAGAAAGTTTGCTGAGGTGTTTGTTGGTTGGCACGAAGAAGGCTTGATGCCTGCAGAAGGTTGGCCGGCAGGAGCAGGCACTGCGTATAAAAATGCTGCGCCTCTGTTCTTAGATGGCACTGTAGCAATGCACATGTCAGGATCATGGATGTTAGGCAATTATGACAAAAACATCACTGACTTTGAATGGAAGGTTGTACCAATTCCTTGTGGTCCAGGTGGATGTGGAGCAATGCCAGGAGGTTCTGGTGTAGTTGCATTCAAGTCAACCAAGCATCCAGAAGTGGCTGCTTCTTTTGTTGACTTCCTAGCGCAGACTGGTACTGCTGGACATTTTGCTGCAAGCACAAGCAACATTACAGCGCACCAAGGTTTGCAAAAGTTAGGTATCGACTATTCAGGTGTTAGCCCTGTTGTTTCTGCGGGCCTTTCAACCTTTGCAGCCAATGCAGGAAAGGCGGCCGAATCAACTCCGCAAGCATACTGGTTCCAAGGTTACAACAAAAACTTTGCCATTTATGGCATTGTTCCTGACTACATAACTAAAGCTATTACGGGTGAAATGAGCCTAGATGATGCTTTAAATGCAATAGATGCAGATGTAGCAGCCAAGATTGCTGAATAGAGTATATTAAGTCAATATTGGTTACAAAAAACTTAAGGCCGTCTCTTATGGCGGCCTTATTTATGTTAATGCTTAACTTTCAAAATGCTAGATAACTTTTTAAATATTAATAATTGGTATCTTGTTTCTTTTTTCTATCTTTTAATTGGCTTTCTTTTATCAAGGGACGTTGTTGGACTGACGCCAAAACTGATGGCCATAGTAGGATGGCCGATTGAACTTTCACAGAAGGTGGCAGGAACGAAGGCCTTGCCTTACTTGTTCTTATTTCCAAATTTATTAATTTTTGGCCTCTTCACTTTCATGCCATTATTTATGAATTTTGGCTTTTCTTTGACGGACGGCGCAAGTATCAATTTTTCATCTAGAGATTATTCCGGACTAGATAACCTTGCCAGGCTCGTATCAGAAACACAAATAGATGTTGGAATTCAAAATATGGAGGATGATAAATTTATGGCTGCAGCAGCAGACACATTTGTCTTTGTCGTTTTTCAAGTCCCAATCATGATTCTAATCGCTCTTTTTACTGCCATTGTTCTGAACAGGGAAATTGTTGGCAGGGGCTTTTGGAGGGCGGTATTCTTTTATCCTGTAATGCTAAGTCCAGTTGTAGTCGCTTTTTTGTGGACTTTGATTCTCAAGAGGCAGGGGCTTTTGTCTCAAACACTTATTGATTGGAATTGGATTAGCGAGCCTATTCAGTGGCTGGTTGATCCGTCCTGGACAATGTTTTGGTCTGTTTTTGTATACACTTGGGCTCATCTGGGTTTCTATATGTTGATATTGCTTGCAGGGCTGCAGTCCATCCCGAGGGATCTGTATGAAGCCGCTGAGATGGACGGCACCTCTGACCAACGCGTTTTTTGGAGGATAACATTGCCGCTATTAATGCCAATTTTATTGGTAGTAACGGTTTTATCTTTGATAAAGGCAGTCCAAGCTTTTGAGGAATTGTTCGCCTTGCAAGTTGGTTGGGTGTCTCTTGTTTCTTACATTTTTGAGACCTCAGGCTTAAGGGGTCAAAAGACCGTATTCGGCTTAGGGATCGCTGCAATGGCGTCACTAATTGTGGCGCTAGTACTGGTCATTCTTTCTTTACTGCAATTCTATCTTACTAGGAGGCAAGTGAAGTTATGACTGCAGTTATTAACTTCTTTACTAGAACTCAGGGCAAAAAGAAGCTAAGTCTTGTCGATTGGGTATCTTATATTTTTCTATTTCTTGGCTTTTTAATTATTTTTCTGCCAGTCTTGTGGCTCATATTAAATTCAATTAAGTCGCAATTCTTGTTACAAAAGTTAGACACAAATTTGTTGCCAATGGACTATGAGAGGATTGGAAGGGCGACTGTTTATGGTCCCGAGGGTAAAGAGATATTTATGATGAAAGATTTACCTTCTTGGGTCTTGTATTGGAGCGATTTGAGTGAAGATAAAAGATCTCAGCACGATGTTGAGTCATTTATCTCTCAATATGGCGACAAAGAGTTTTATGCACTGAGAAGCCATTTTGGACTAGTTCCTGGACAATCCAAAGAGCTAATAATTAATAAAAATTTACCAGAATGGCTAATTAAATATCCAAGCATGTTCCCAAGCGCTAAAAAGGAATACGACCCCGAATCCGTAATCAGTGTGTTAAACATTGAAGAGGTTAGGTTGTTGTCAGAATATTTAGGGCTTAAACCCTATAAGCCTAATGGCTTTACATCGCAAATTTTCGTCACTACAGTTGACCCTGAAACCAGTGAAGTTACAGAGTACTCAGTAAGCAGAATTAACACAAATAACGACACAGTGAATGCTAGATTAATTAGCAATCCGCAGGCTGGGATAGTGAAATTACCAAAAAATGAAATCATTCTAAACAAAAGCTTGAAGCCATCCTGGATTAACTATAGCGACCCATTAACTCAAAACGTTCCTAACATGGACTTTAATGCGGTTAGGTGTCTCAATAATTCCGTTTTTGTGACCATCGTGGCAACCTTAATAACTCTTTTAATAAATTCCATGGCGGCCTTTGCTCTTTCAAAATACCGGTTCAATGGTCAAATCATTTTTTTTATAATTATATTGATTACCCTGATGGTGCCCGCTTCTGTTCTGATTGTCGGTATATTCAAAATGGTGTCGTTAACCGGTTTATCGGGGTCTTTATGGGGGGTCATAATTCCTGGTGCAGCAACCCCTACGGGGGTATTTATGCTGCGGCAGTATATGCTGACAATTCCAGATGAGTTGTTAGAGGCTGCAAGAATGGATGCTGCTAGTGAGTGGACAATCTATTGGCGCATAGTTCTCCCTCTGGCGCTCCCCGCGATAGCTGTACTTGGAATCTTGTCGATAATATGGCGGTGGAACGACTTAATACTACCAATGATAGCTGTTTCGACGACCAAGGCCGCCTATACAATACAGCTTTGTTTATTAGACTTTCAAGGCGAATACATTGGACAGGAACACTACCAATTGGCGATGACAGTGGTGAGTTTAATTCCCACAACTCTGGTATTCGTTTTTCTGCAAAAGTATATTACAACTGGAATATCAACAACAGGAATAAAATAGCATTATGGCAAATCTTAAGCTTATAGATATAAAAAAATCTTACGGAAAAACACAAGTTATTCATGGGGTAACGCTTGAAGTTTTAGATGGCGAGTTTTGCGTTCTGGTAGGCCCGTCGGGTTGCGGTAAATCGACCCTGCTTAGGATGATTGCTGGTCTAGAGGCGATTAATGATGGTTCAATACTTATTGATGAAAATAAAGTTAATGATATATCCGCAGCTAAAAGGGGATTAGCGATGGTTTTTCAGTCATATGCATTGTATCCACATATGAGTGTACGCCAAAACCTTGCCTTCGGTCTGGAGAATTTAAAGCTAGACAAAACAGAAATTGAAAAAAGAATCCAAGAGGCTGCCAGACTGCTTAGGATGGAAGAGTATTTGAAGAGGCGTCCTGGACAGCTGTCCGGCGGACAGATGCAGAGAGTTGCAATTGGAAGGGCTATTGTGAGGGAGCCTTCCATATATTTGTTTGACGAGCCATTATCAAATCTAGACGCCGAGCTAAGGGTAGCAACCCGTGTTGAACTGAAAGCTTTACATAAAAGGTTAGGCAATACAATGGTTTATGTTACCCATGACCAGGTCGAGGCGATGACAATGGCTGACAAGATTGTAGTTTTGAATGAAGGGATTATCGAGCAAGTGGGCGCCCCATTAGAGCTTTATAATAGTCCGGCCAATATATTTGTTGCGGGATTTATCGGTTCCCCAAAAATGAACTTTTTGGACTACTCATCACTCCCTGAGAGTCTCAAAAAATTGGCCCCAGAAAACTCATCCATTTTTGGTATTAGGCCAGAACACCTCTCACTCAGAGATGAAAATTCACTCCCTCTAGAGGTAAATAGCGTCGAACAATTGGGCTCTGACAGCTACCTCTACGGAGTCACCATTGGGGGACAGGAATTATCTATCAAGCTGAATAATCAAACCGATATTAGGGCTCAACAGAAGATTGATGTCGGTTTTGACCTGGACAATGCGCACTGGTTTGCTTCGACAGGCGAATCTCTTAAGTTAGATTATTAGCTATGGTATTGATTTTCTTAGTTGATTTCTAGGCAATATATAGCAATTACATAACTTAACAAAAAACAATAAAATTCAACATGACAAAACCTGCACTTGGAAAGCTAATACATTTAAAAAAACTCTGTACAGATAATGGTCACTTTCAAATGCTTGCAGTTGATCAAAGACCGCCTATTTTTAATATTATTACAGCTGCTAAAGAAAGAAAATATAAATATGAAGAGGTGGTCGAGTGTAAAAAATTAATTGCTTCTAACCTGTCTCATTTAGCTACTGCTATCCTTATGGATCCGCACTATTCTATTCCTAATATTCTTAAATATAATAACTCTAAAGGCCTAGTTATCACACTTGAAGATCATGACTTTATAGAGACAAGAAATGGTCGATATTCTAAGAATATTTATAATTGGACGGTAGAAAAAATAAAAAAAGTTGGCGGAGATGCGGTTAAAGTTTTGGCATGGTATAGGCCTGATGCTGAGCAAAAATCTCTTGATCATCAACATAAGTATGTGCAGGAAATAGGTGAAGAATGCGAAAAATACAGCATACCGTTTCTATTAGAGCTTCTCGTATATCCTTTTCAAAACGATATTCATCACACCAGAGACTACAAAGAACAAAAGCAGAAAAATACAAGGCATATAATTGACAGTGTGAAAGAATTTGCCCAGGATAAATATAAAGTTGATATTTTTAAATTAGAGAGCCCAGTGGATAGTAGTAATTTAGAAAATGGAATTACAGAAGAGACAGAAATAGCTTTCAAAGAAATGGCTCAGGCTACAAATCACAAGCCTTGGGTTGTACTTTCGTCAGGAATGGAAAAAATATCTTTTTATAAATGTTTGGAGTTGGCCTATAAAAATGGCGCGTCTGGTTATCTGGCCGGAAGAACCATTTGGTATGATTCATTTCATCACTACCCTGATATTTCAAAGGTTGATAATGGCTTAAAAAAGGAGTCAGTAAAGTACATAAAAAAAATTAATGATTTAACTGCTCGCAATGCTCACTCTCTAAAAACATATTTTGAAAGTGGCTTTAAAATTCATAAGCCAGAACAGTTTACTCAAGACTTTGGAGGTTTTAAATGATTGGATACTTGGCGTTAGCAAGAGAAACTTTTGATGTTGATTTTGCTGAATCAAAATTTAGTGAGGCTAAAAATCTATTGAAGTCTATCACTTCTGAAGCTTTAGGCTTTAATCAATTGATTACTAACGATGATATTGCTAAAAAAGCTTTGGATTTTTTTGGTAAGAATGAATGTGACAAAATTTTCCTATTTCAAACAACTTTTACTGATGCAAAATTTATTTTAAATTTTGCACAAGATGTAAAGAAGCCAATTTGTATTGTTTCGTTTCCTGAGCCAAGGACTGGCGGCAGATTGAGATTGAATTCTATTTGTGGGCTTAATCTTGGAATGCACTCCCTAATTAAAAATAACATTTCACCTGAATTTATTATCATGGAAGAAGATAGCAAAGCTAATAAACTATCATTTTCTCAGTTCATTGAAAGTAATATTAATAACGTGAAAACTTCATGGAAAAAAGCCACAACGGATAGGAATCAGTCAAATTTTACTGATACTGTTGATAGGCAAAAAATTGGCGTAATTGGTACAAGGCCTGAAGGCTTCTATACCTGTGACTATGATTCAGTTGAAGTAAAAGATAAGCTTAATGTTTCTCTCATTGATATAGATTTGGATGACCTATTTGAGGAATCAAGAAATGTCAACAACAGCACAATTGCAACTACAAAAAAAAGGATTGCGAGCTACCTTGAAGGAACCCAAGAGCTTGAGCAGGATGAGTTTGACAAGAGCATTTCAATTTACCATGGCTTGGATAGTTTAAAAGAGAAACACAACCTGGATGCTTTTGCAATTAGATGTTGGCCCGAAACATTCACTGAATATGGATGTGCGTCTTGCGGCCCTATGGCCATGATGAATGAAAAGAAGGTTAGTTGCGCTTGCGAGGCGGACGTTTTGGGAGGTATTAGTTGCAATATACTTAATCAAATCAATGATAGGCCATCATTGTTGGTTGATATAGTTGATGTTGATAAAGCCGATAATTCTCTTGTTTTTTGGCATTGTGGTTTGGCGCCAATAAGTATGGCAAAAGAAGGCACCGCTAAATCTGGAATTCATTCAAACAGAAAGAAGCCTTTGCTTCATGACTTTAGTCTTAAAGCTGGGGAAATAACCATTTTTCGAGTCTCTAAAGCACGAAATAAGCTACAATTTTTTGTATTAAAGGGAACGGTTATAGATAGGCCAAATTCTTTTTCCGGAACATCAGGCGTAATCAGTTTGGGTCCTGATAGTGCTTATAAAGCAGAGCAGATGTTTAAAGGAGGGCTAGAGCATCATGTGGCCTTCACTTATGGCGATGTATCTGATCAATTAGTTCATCTTGGCAATCAAATGGACATTCCAACTTATACGCTATGAAAAATAAAATCAAATACGCAATTATTGGTGCGGGATGTATGGGACGAGAACATATAATCAACATCGGAATTATTGATGACGCTGAGGTTGTCGCTTTGTGCGATACTAATGCCGAGTCACTTAGCCAAAGCTCAGAGTTATTAAATAATGATGTTGTGACATTTAGTAATTACGACGACCTCATTAAAGCCAATATAGCTGATGCCTATATTATTGCTACGCCCAACTTTACTCACATTGAGGTTTTAAAGGGCGTCCTCAAGTCAAATGCACATCTATTAATAGAGAAGCCTTTGTGTACAACCGTTGAAGACTGCAAGGAGTTTGCATCTCTAACTACAAACTACCCTGGAGTTATTTGGACAGCGATGGAGTATCGCTACATGCCACCCGTTAAAAAAATGATTGAAGAGATTCATAAAAAAACCATAGGCGATCTCAAGATGCTATCTATTCGAGAGCATAGATTTCCTTTTCTACATAAAGTAGATGACTGGAACAGATTTGCTACAAACACTGGAGGAACATTGGTCGAGAAGAGCTGTCATTTTTTTGATTTAATGAGACTAATTGCTCAAAGCGAGCCACTCAAAGTGTATGCTAGTGGAGATCAAGATGTAAACCACCTAGATGAAAAATATGATGGCAAAACCCCTGATATCTTAGACAATGCATTCGTCACTGTAGACTTTGAAAATGGAGTCAGAGCACTTTTAGATTTGTGTATGTTTGCTGAGAACTCTGAATATCAAGAAGAATTGTGCGCTGTTGGTTCAAAAGGAAAAATAGAAACGGCAGTCCCATCCAGCGATTCAGGTATTGCGATTTCCGATGTCAGGATCGGTTTAAGGGATAGCATTAGAGCTAAAAAAGAAACTATAGGAGTTGACGAAAAAATCCTTGCAGCAGGCCACCATCATGGCTCAACCTACTACGAACATCAGTCCTTCATAAAAGCTATTAGAGATAATTCACTACCAGAGGTTTCATTAAATGACGGATTAATGGCGGTCGCCATTGGAGAAGCAGCAGAACTCTCAATAAAGGAGGGAAGAGTTGTAGAAATGAGTGAATTTAATCTCTAACTTATTTAAAAAATTGAATAATTTTGTCTGCAATAAATTCACTAACCCTTGTATTTGATTCAACTGTAACACCTGAAGTATGGGGAGTTAAGATGCAATTCATAGTGCTTGAAATGTTTAAATAAAAATCTTCCTTGACTGGCTCAGATTCATAAACATCTAAGGCAAAGCCATTAATCAAACCATCGTTATATGCCTTTATTAAGTCTCTCTGATTAACTATCGAACCTCTGGAAGAATTAATGATAATTGGTTTATTTTTCATTTCAGAGAAAGAGCTGTAATTCAACAAGTTCTTTGTCTCATTAGTTAGCGGAAGATGAATCGATATAATGTCTGAGCATTCAAAAAGGTCGTACCGTTTAACTAGGGATATATTGTATTTTTCAGCATCTGATTGAGGAATATAAGGATCATAAGCCACAATCTTAGATCCAAATGCTTGGGCCAACATAGATACTTTTTTACCAATAACACCAAAACCAAGCAAACCTATTGTTTTGCCTTGCAACTCTCTTGACTTAATAGACGTTCGAGGCCACTTTCCGCTCACTGTTCCTTGATGCGCAAGAGGTATATTTTTTAACAAGGAGAGTGAACAGCTGATAACATATTCAGCAACTGAGTCAGCGTTCATACCAGTTGCAGGCTGGACAACAATATTTTTGTCTGAGCAATAATCAGTGTCAATATTATCTAAACCAACGCCCAGTCTTCCAACAAACCTGAGTTTTCTTGCTTTTGTTAGCAAAGCTTCATTGAGTTGAGTTTTGTTTCTGACTATTATGGCGTCTACCGAAGCTATTTGTGAACTCAACTCCTCAATATTTTCATGCAGGCTAGGATCATAGTTGACGTCAAACTGCTCCGAAATTTTGTTAACGCTGTCTTGCTCCATAAACTCAGTTATTAATATTTTTTTCATAGCTACTTTATTGCCCTGGTTGGTTTTAATTGTTTAGAGAACTCAATGAGCTCTTTGTAATTAGGTATAGCACGAATACCGCCACTCCTCGAGCACTTAAGTGAAGCAGCAGCTGTAGCCAACTCTATTGACTCCTGTATCGATTTATTAGCATGAATAAATCTAGCAAATACACCATGAAACACATCTCCAGCGCCATTCGTTTCTTTAACCTCTACCTTGGGTGCCGGGCAGTGATAAATGTCGCCTTTATCTATCCAGTAGACCCCTTCTGACCCGAGCGTGACTGCATAAAACTTATTGTTAGCTTGATAGAGGCTCTTTAATGAATTAATTATAGATTTCTCTTTTGTATATTGATGTAAACCATTTTCAGAGAATACAGGGTGAGATGAGGCGTTAACCACCTCTTCAACTACCTTATTTTTAGAAAAATTATCCAAGTCAACAATGCAATTGATACCACGTTCATAGGTATTTTTTGCTAAATAATGTGCTGCCTCAATCCAATGTGCATCGATTAAAAAGGTTTGGCCAGGTGAAAAATCAAAGTTCGGTAGTCTCTTTTCGTCTAATAACTTTTGTTCATTGAATACCGCCAGCATTCTTTCGCCATGAGAATCTTCAAAAATATGACTTTGAGATGTCAATACGCCTTTGACAGTTATAGATCTATTAAAGCTAATACTGTATTTATCAAACTCAGATTGCAAAAAATCAGCAGCATCATCGTCACCAAAACGACCCACAAACTCAGACTCTTCGCCCAGAATATTGACAGCAAAGCTGGCCACTGCTGCTGGCCCACCCAATCTCTTTTCAAGTCCTTTTGCTACAATTTTTATTGGTTTTTCAGGAAATCTGTCAATTTTTACAATCCTGTCAAGAAAAATAGGTCCAACACAAGTTATCATAGATCTCCCTTAACAAGATTGTTTAATCGAATTGTTGCCTGATTGATCATACTTTTTTTGTCTAACATCATCACTACATTTTAGTTTATGATTAAGTTAAATATTGTTTTAATATCTCATATAGTTGTCAAAAAACGAGGCAAAAATTAGTTCAATAAATATTAAAGAGTTCCTATCTCAAGGTTATCTGGTAATAGAGGATTTTGTTAGTATGGAAACTCTATCGGAGCTTAGAAGTGTTGCTGAAAAGATTGTCCAAGATTACAAAAAGGGCATTGAGCGCATGCAGCCATCTAATCTAACTAGACATTATGGCAATATCTCACAAATCGGTAGAATATTTTTGGCTAATCAAAGCCCATTTCATCCTGAACTTCAAAGATATTTGAGAAGTCAACCAATCAAACAACTTGCCAGTGAACTACTTGGAAAAAAAGTTTTTCTTTTTAACGAACAAATTGTTACCAAGGAGCCCTATACACAATCCAGCTTTAATTGGCATCAAGACTCTGGTTATATAGATTTTGAGCACAAGCCCTATCTGTCAACTTGGTTAGCGCTTGATGACACTAATGAGTTAAATGGACCGTTGTCTATTATTCCAACAAATTTAGAAAAGACTAGTAAGGCGATATTGCATAAGTGGTCGGAAAAATCAAAAGACTTATTCATTGAGGTTGATGAAAGCAAAGCGCGAACCTTTCTTGTCCCTGCTGGAACCTTAATCGTATTTTCCAGTCTTACTCCTCATGCATCTGGCTCAAATAACTCATCAAGTCCTAGAACAGCTTTCTTGGCACAGTTTTCCTCAGAGGTAATTATTGACCCAGCAACTGGACTTAAAAGGAATAGAGCTGTTCCAATTTAAAAAAGCTTACCTGTCAGGTAAATTATAATCGTTGCGTTTATTTACGTCATCTGAGTGATACTCAACAAACTCCCAATCCCTACCTTCGGGATCATAAAAATAAAGCCTTTTCCGAAAAGGGTGGTTATTTTCGACTGTTGATTCAATATAGCCTGCAGCCTTAAGACGACTACGGACTTTGGTTAACTCCTGGCTTTCCGGAATAGGGTGCCCAGTCAGATGAGTCTTTTTGTGTAGAGTTGTTCAAAGCAATGTAGGTTTTGTCATTGCCAATATGTACCCACCTGTCCCCATCGTTATCGGTTTCGTCATGACGGATTATGAAATCAGGAAGCGCTGTTTGCAAAAACTTTATCATCCCTTCAATGTCACTAACACAAAGGTTGGCATGCTCTAGTTGTGTGCTCATCAGAATACTCCAAAAAATAGTGACTCAATAATAGCCCATTCATCATACCCAGAAATTACTCTGAACTGATCAATTTAATTCAACAATTAGTTATCAAAAAAATGTAAACAAAAAGATTACATAAAATAATAGAAAAAGTATACAATTAGCGTATACTGCTTAACTAGCAAACAACAAGATGAATCTCCAATGGGTAAATACGTTGCAAAAAACCGTAAGGAAGACGAAAAAAGGGTGGTCAGTGTGAGGATACGCAGGCCCATCTTTGAAGCCTTCAAGGGTGCCTCGTTGGCCGCTCAAAAGTACGGCTACAGTATGTCCTTGTCTGGTGTTTTTGAAACCGCCCTGGAGGACGCGATAACAGAATTCAAAGAGATTAGCGGGATCGATTTTCATGACATCGAGAAAACGAACCTGCATGAGGAGTGGGAAAAGAAATATGAGGCAGCAATAAAGGCAGCTTCAGCTAAGTCTCACAAGATTGATAACACAAAAAAAGCAAAAAAAGGAAGGGGAAAGGGTAAATGACAGACATTAATGTAGTTAAACAGATTCAGAATTTGAGGAGAGATTTAGATATGGAGGTGAACTTGTTCCATGAGCAGATCGAACTACCGCTGGAAGAGGCTTTGATAGAAGACAAACAGTTTCCAGAGCAAAAACAATTCGGCAGCAATTCAGGTCAACTCAGTAGAGGTATTGCCTTATCTAAATGGATAGACCCGTTCTATAAATAAGGTTGCAGGTTTTTAGGTAACTAGAGTTGCTTTGTCGGCTCGCGCCATTTAATCAAGGTGCTGGCAACACCAGTCATTACCAATAACCCGCCGATTCCCATTGCCAGCGTAAATTGCTCTTTAAGAAGCACCATGCCGCCTATGATTGAGGTGACGGGTAAGAGCATCAGAAAAGGTGATATCTTGCTAACATCGCAGATCCGCAACAAGTGATACCAAACACTGTAGCCAATAACTGTCATGATAAAGGACAAGTAAAAGACTATCGACCAGTCTACAAGGTTGGCGCTCTTGATGGATTCCCATTGACCCTCTTCAATAACTAGCGATATGAGTAGCATTTGTGGCGTAGCAATAATAGCAACCCAGGCCAGTATAGTGATACCTGAGAGTGACTTGAGGCGACTAATCATGATTTGTGCTATCGCCCAGAAAACTGCACCTGATATCACTAAGGCTACACTATCCAAACTATCACTCAGTCTCGGTTCACCAACGATAACGATAACACCGGCAAAAGCTAGCCCCATTCCTAGGGCTAGGGGCCAGCCGAGTCTCTCTTTGAGGATGAGAGTGCTGAGGAGAGCCAAAATAGGACCCTCTAGCTGCACCAAAATAGAAGCTGTCGATACGTCTAAACCTTTCAATCCATAGTAGGTGAGTCCATACTGTATCGTCGAACCTATAAAGGCGATTATAAAGAGTTCCCGCATATACTCCCATGGCGGTTTGGTAAACCATACCAGTATCAGACCTGCGATACCAAAACGGAGCGACATAAGCAGTAAAGGTGTGAACTGGTCCATGCCAATCTTTACTAAGGCATAGCCAAACCCCCAAGTGATTGGAACAATGAGCGCTAAGAGGATTTGTTTACTGTTCATGAAGAGGGTTTTTGATAGTGGATGTAAAAGAGGGTCGGTCTCGACCCTCTTATTTAGCAGTAATACTTATGATTCAATTAACGAGCTTTCGAATAGAAAAGTCCAATCAAAATCAGAGATACACCAACCAAACCATAAAAGAACCCATCAAGATCTATTGTTCTAGATCCATATGCGTGATAGAGTGGAACCAAAACTAACAAAACTTGAGCTCCGATTAGAGGCATGGTTGCTTTTTTCAATTGAGCTTCTGAGGTCCAGCTTGGCAGCATCCAAAACATAAATCCGACAACCAGCAACGCAGAGCCGAAATGCTCAGCCATGGTTGTAATTCCGTCTGACGGCACCCATGCCTCTGGAAGTGCTGCTAATCCAAGACCCATCCCCACTCCCATGAGCATATGGAGTCCGCCAAATATCTTATAAAGTATTGCTAAAGTCATAATATTTCCCCTATATATTATTGTTGAGTTAGAGGTCAATATATCTTATAAAAGTTAAGAGGTCAAATTAAACTCCAATTGGTATTAATTTGAGGTTAATATTTCTTTTATTGGCAATAAAAGTAGATTCTTGTACAATCATTTTATGAAAATTAGATCGCGCGATAACGACAACTATTACCCTCAGACAGAGTCCCAAGGGGGTTGGCGCTTTTTGAAAGACAAGAGCGAGATAAAGAGTCTCACAAATGTGAGTTTAGGTAAGCTCGACGATCTCGTCCAAAGATACAGATTGTTCTTTGATACAGATGCCTCAGGAATTGTCATTATTCGTAACGGCTACCTTATCAAAGAACACTACAGTTTCATGACCTTGCCTGGTAGTCGTTTTGATGTCTGGTCCTGTACCAAGTCATTTACAGGAACTGCCTGGGGTTTACTGCTAGAAGAGGGTCGCAAGGGTACACTGCCAAACAACCTAAAGATTGACTTGGATAGTCCTGCATACTCTTTTCTGTTTGATAAGTACAAAGTGACAGACAAGCTCAAAGAAAGAATAACTATTGCTCATTTACTAACTATGACTTCAGGGATTGCTGGAGAAAGTGATCTCGTCTTTGGTGTGCCTACAAATATTGATTGCGGTCCATTTGAGAACGCGCTCGGTTATTGTGATAACCGCTACCGCAGAAAAACTGACACCTTGGTGGCCGAGCCTGGAAAGTTATGGAACTATAGTGACCCAGCGATGGCTCATTTATCGATACTGTTTCACTCTATTATGGGACAAGAAATTCATGAATACATGCAAGAAAAAGTCTTTAAAGAGATTGGCATCGAGAATGCGAGTTGGGATGTGTTGGGTGGAGGGCAATTTATTGGTCCCCATACATGCGCTCATATAGGACTTCACATTTCGGCAAGAGAGTTGGCTAGGTTTGGTTATTTATTGATGCATCAGGGGTTATGGAACGGCAAGGAGGTGATTCCAAGTTGGTGGGTCGAGACCGCAACAAAATCCTCTCAGCAATTGAATCCAGAATATGGATACACTTTTTGGGTTAACACCAATGGAACTCATTGGCCAGGACTGCCCAAAGATATGTTTGCCCTTAAAGGCTATAACTCAAATAGGTGTTATGTAGTTCCTTCCCAAGACTTAGTAGTTGTTAGGGTTGGGGCAGGTCCAAATCAGTGGAACGAACAGTCACTTATAAGTGGTGTTTTAGATGCAATTAACTAAGCAGATTTGATCCATCACTGACCTCTGGAGCAAATTCATTGAATTCCTGAAATGGAAAGGTTGGCTTCTTTCTGTGATGGTTGTCTATATTTTTTAAATCTTGGTTCACGGCGCCATTTGAAAGAACCATAAATGAAGGGCATGACAAACCTTGAAGCTCAGGTGACAAATAGCCAGACTTGACTACTAGTAGTCGATAATCCTGAAGCTTTAAGCGTAAATGATTAAAGTCAGAGAGGTAATGAAAAGGCCTTCTTCTTTTGGAGACTACGATTGTTATGTTTTGCACCCTAGCAATCGCACATTGCTCTTCAAAGTAGACCTCATCGGCATTCAGTTCCAAATTTGGTCCACCACCACCAAAGCTTCCACCAATATTGAACTTATTTCCTTTTTGGAGTTCATTGTAGGCTGATTCTGAGGCAATCCCTGCGAATAGCACATGCTCAATTTTTTTACTCAATACTGCTTCCAAAACGTCAGCTCTATCGCCTACACCTCCGGCTGTGGGATTGTCACCACTATCAGCGATGATAGAGAAGTTCTTGGGTAGCGAATTAATTGCAGAGCTGATGTCTCCTGATCGCATATCAAACTTTAATTGTTGGCGAGAGTCCCAGTAAAGATTGGCGATGATTTGACAAACTTCTGTGCCTACTTTTTTGTTGGTACAGGTCACCACAGCAGAGGCTGCTGCTCTTTGGGTATCTGCCCAGACATAGCCAACCATCAGATTGCTGTCAATGATGCCCTGTCTTTGATCTAACGATTCAAGGTTTTTATAAATCGATTGGCAGGGCTCAACAAAGGTTGAAGACATTTCCCCAGAAACCAGCATAGGGATCGGCGACCATAACACGGTAGGGCGTTGTTTTTTCGTGAGCGCATCTGCGAGCATTTTTGATGCTCTCTTGTAAGTTTCTTCTACATCAATATGAGGGGCAGTTCTATAGGCTGCAAAGGCGTCAATGTTGTTAACGATTTTGTCTGTCACTTGACCGTGAAGATCAAAACTAACAGAGACAATACAATCTTCACCGACAACATCACGAACAGCCTCAATCCATTCTCCTTCTGGGTCATCTATGTCATCAACAAAGATTGCGCCATGCATAATAAGTAGCACCCCGTCTAGTGTTCCTAGAGAATCAAGTTCGGCGATAAATTTATCCTTTGTCTGCCTAAAATACTGACTCTCTATAGGACCACCAGGAACCGATCTATTAAAAAAAATGGGATAAGTTTCGATACCATAATCATCGAACGGAAAACCAACCAGATCAAGCAAGGTTTGACCTTGTAAGCTTACAAAGTCACTTTCATTTTGATATAGCGGCGAATAGGTACTACACTCGGTGCTAATACCGCCAACGGCAATTTTTTTTATAGCCATCCAGTACGCATAGAGTAGAAATCAACTCCAGTCAGAAACCACCTTCACTTCAATGAACTCTTTTAGCCCTAATTCACCATTCTCGCGACCAATTCCAGAGTGCTTATAGCCTCCAAAAGGTGCACCGCTTGCTGTACTTTTGCCATTAACCTCAATAATTCCCGAAAGAAGCTTTTTAGAGACGCGCTTCGCTTTTTCAGGGTCCTGAGTTTGAATGTAGTTTGTCAAACCGTATGGCGTGTCATTGGCGATCTCGATGGCTTCTTCTTCGGTATCAAATGGAATGATTGATAAAACAGGACCAAAGATTTCAGTCTGAGCGATTGTCATTTGATTGTTGACGTCAGCAAAAATAGTAGGCTTCACAAAATATCCTGTTTCTAATCCTTCGGGTTTTCCAGTACCACCAACAACCAGTCTTGCGTCCTCATCGATACCAGCCTGTATTAGGTTTTGAATCTTATCGAACTGGACTTTTGAGACAACTGGACCAAGATGTTTACCTCGCTTTGACGCGATATCAACATTTGTTGAGTTTGCAGTCTCTTTGGCTATCTCAACCGCTTGATCGTAAACCGAGCGCTCTACGAGCATTCTTGTCGGCGCATTACAGGACTGTCCGGTATTGTTAAAGCAATGCCTAACTCCTCTTTTGACGGCTTTATCGTCCGCATCTGCAAAGATAATGTTGGCACCTTTGCCGCCCAGCTCTAATGCAACCCTCTTAAAGTCATCCGCTGCGTTATGAGAGATGAGAGATCCAGCTCTGGTTGAGCCAGTGAAAGAGATCATGTCGATGTCTGGATGGGAAGTAAGCTGACTTCCAACACCGACTCCATCTCCATTAACCAAGTTAAATACACCAGCAGGACATCCAGCCTCATCGAGCATTTCAGCAAAAATCATTGAATCCAGGGGAGCTAACTCAGAAGGCTTTAGGACCATTGTACAGCCAGCAGCAATTGCAGGAATAACCTTAAGTGCGACCTGACTGATTGGCCAGTTCCACGGTGTAATAAGTGCGCAGACTCCTTTTGGTTCATATAGCAGTTGATCGTCTGAGCCCTCAAGAGGCTCTTCAAACTCAAACTTTTTAAGTTGCCTAGTAAATTCTTTAATGGCGTCTGTTCCAGAGGTTGCTTGTGACGCTTTCGAGAAATCAATCGGCGCACCCATTTCCATTGAGATGGCCTCTGCCATATCATCCATTCTTCTTTCATAGATATCGTAGAGTCTCTCTAAGAGTGCAACTCTGTCGGCTTTCGTTGAAATAGACCAAGAAGGCAGAGCTGCTTTAGCAGCAGCGACTGCAGCATCAGTGTCAGCTTGAGAGCCCAGAGAAATGACCGCACAGACCGTCTCATCTGATGGGTTAATGACATCAAAGTCGTTTTTTGTTGATGGGTCGACCCATTGACCGTTAATATAAAATTTTCTTTTGTCTAACATTATTTTTTCTCCTGTTTAATGAGAGAGAGGTTATCTTATGAAAATTGTCATGTCAAGAAAAGAAAGCACAATTTAAATGTTGGATAAACGCTCTATTGCTAATTTTAAGTTGTCCATGCTTGTTGCAAAAGAGAGTCGCACATATCCAGGCGCACCAAAAGCAGAACCAGGAACCAAAGCTAAGCTAATTTTATCAAGGCAATAAGTCGAAAATTCAACATCATTCTTGAGTCCGAGTCGATCGATGAGACCTTGCACTCTTGGAAATGAATAGAAGGCGCCGCGAGATTGTGGGCATTCGATGCCATCGATGGCGTTAAGACTGTCGACAAGAAAATTGTGTCGTCTCTCAAAGGCCGCAACCATCATATTGATAAATGATTGGTCGCCACTGATCGCTTCAAGGGCGGCAGCCTGTGAGATTGAGCTCGGATTTGATGTAGACTGTCCCTGAATCTTTTTCATTGCCTTGATAATTTCTTCCGGACCAGCGGCATAACCAATCCTCCAGCCCGTCATCGCGTAAGCCTTTGAGACACCGTTGAGGATGATTGTTCTGTCTTTTAGCTTTGGGCATGCCATCGCAATGTTGACAAATTCGTCGTCTTCCCAACGAATATGTTCATAAATATCGTCACTGATTACGTTGACGTGCGGGTGTTTTTCTAGGACCGCACCGAGGGACTCTATTTCAGATTTGGTATACACAGCACCTGTCGGATTTGAGGGGCTATTGAGAACTAATAGTTTGGTATTGGCATTAAGGCTAGATTCGAGTTGCTCTGCTGTTATCTTGAATTCCTGCTCTAGCCCGGTTTCAATGAAAACAGGAGTTGCATCAGCGAGGAGGACCATATCCGGGTAGGATACCCAGTAAGGGGAAGGTATGATCACTTCATCACCCTTATTGAGAATGGCCTGACAGAGATTGTAAAAAACCTGCTTACCACCAGAAGAGACCATCACCTCGTTGTCAGAGTATTCGAGACCGTTTTCCCTTTTAAATTTTTCACAGATGGCTTTTTTGAGTTGCGGTGTTCCATCCACTGCGGTGTAACGAGTCTCGCCAGCGCCAATTGCCTGGGTAGCGGCTTTCTGAATATTGACCGGTGTATCAAAGTCTGGCTCACCAGAGCCCATAGAAACAATATGTACTCCTTGGGCCTTTAACTGCTTGGCTTTGTCGTTCACGGCCAAGGTCGCTGATGGTTTAATTTTTTGTACTCGATTTGAAAGAATAGTTGACATTTACGGGCATATTTAAATAGTTTAAAATTAAGTGTTTATGTTAATGAAAAAATGCCAATAATGGCTAGAAAATTTCAGCTAAAGTCAGCATTTTCACCCAAGGGTGATCAACCAAAAGCGATCAAAAAATTACTGGACGGAATCAATTCAGGTGCTAAATATCAAACACTTATAGGTGTCACCGGTTCAGGCAAAACTTTTACCCTTGCTAATGTCATAGAGAAGAGTCAAAAACCGAGCCTAATCATGGCTCCCAATAAAACTTTAGCAGCTCAACTCTATAGCGAGATGAAGGAGTTCTTTCCTGAAAACGCGGTCGAATATTTTGTCTCTTATTACGACTATTACCAGCCAGAGGCTTATGTTCCTGCTTCAGACACCTATATCGAAAAGGATGCTTCAATCAATGAACAGATTGAGCAGATGCGACTCTCTGCAACCAAGGCACTTCTAGAGCGCAAGGATGTCATCATCATTGCTAGCGTTTCTGCCATCTACGGTTTGGGTGACCCTGATAGTTACATGAAGATGTTGTTGCACTTGACTGTTGGTGAGGTCACAAAGCAAAGGGAAATTCTATCGACGCTCTCTAAAATGCAATACACTCGTAACGACGTTACACTAGTACGTGGTCATTTTAGGGTTAAGGGAGAGGTTATCGATATCTTCCCAGCCGACTCCGAGGAGAGGGCGATACGAGTGGAGATGTTTGATGACGAGGTTGAAAACCTGTCTTGGTTTGACCCTCTCACCGGTGAAAAGTTGAAGTCGCTTCATAGGGTTACGGTTTACCCGAAGACACATTACGTGACACCTAAATCAACAATTCTAAATATCCTTGATGACATCAAAGTAGAGCTCGCTGAGCGCAAGAAGGAATTGATTTCTCAAAACAAACTAGTGGAGGATCAGCGCCTTTCTCAAAGAGTAGTGCTCGATATGGAAATGATGAGAGAGTTGGGTTACTGCTCTGGTATTGAGAACTATTCGCGCTATTTATCAGGTCGCAAGCCAGGAGAACCTCCACCAACACTGCTCGATTATTTGCCAGAAGATGCACTCGTCATTTTGGATGAATCTCACGTCACCGTGAGCCAAATAGGGGGTATGTATAAGGGCGACAGGTCTCGCAAAACGACACTTGTTGATTTTGGTTTTCGGCTACCTTCAGCGCTAGACAACAGACCCCTCAGGTTCGATGAATTTTCTGAAAGAGTAGGTCAATGCATTATGGTCTCCGCAACACCTGCTAACTATGAAATGGAAGTTTCCTCTGTGATTGCCGAACAGGTTGTCAGACCAACCGGTCTGTTGGACCCAAGTATCGATATCCGTCCGGTTGAAACCCAGGTCGATGACCTATTATCAGAGATCCATAAAAGAGTTGCCATCAAAGAGAGAGTGCTTGTAACCACACTCACTAAGCGCATGTCTGAGCAGTTAAGTGATTACTTGCACGAACACAACGTCAAGGTTAGGTACCTTCATTCTGATGTTGATACCGTTGAGAGGGTAGAGATTATTCGTGATTTACGTCTCGGTGTGTTTGATGTATTGGTAGGCATTAACTTACTTCGAGAGGGTTTGGATATACCGGAAGTCTCTTTGGTTGCAATATTAGATGCCGACAAGGAAGGGTTTCTGCGCTCAGAGCGATCACTCATTCAGACTATGGGGCGCGCTTCAAGACATATCAATGGTAGCGTCATTTTGTATGCAGACCGAGTTACCAACTCGATGCAAAGAGCAATGGACGAAACAACCAGAAGAAGAAATAAGCAGAAGGCTTTTAATAAAAAATACGGGATAATACCCAAAGGTGTTGTGAAGCCAATCGTTAATATTCTGGATACCGACCTGTCGGCCTCTGAGATAGCAGAAATGGGACCAGAGATGATACAGGTTCGCTTATCACCGGTTCAGCTCGCCAAGGAATTAAAGCGCCTAGAAAAGGAGATGTATGGGTTTGCTGAGGACTTAAAATTTGAGCAGGCTGCTGATGTACGAAACCAAATTAAATACTTAAAAGATGGACAATTTAAATAGCACTACCTTAAACATTACTGAAATCTTTTATTCTCTCCAGGGAGAGGCAAAAGAGGTTGGAATTCCGACAGTATTTATACGCTTAACGGGTTGTCCGCTTCGTTGTAATTATTGTGACACAACCTATGCGTTCAAGGGTAACAACCCGTTAACAATTGAAAAAATTATGGATGAGATTGGTCAGTACAATACCTCCTATGTTTGTGTCACTGGTGGTGAGCCTTTGGCTCAAAGCAACTGTCTTATTTTGTTGGATAGACTTATTGAAAACGGCTATAAGGTTTCACTCGAAACTAGTGGTAGTATTGATATAGCCCCAGTCAACAAAAAAGTTTCAGTTGTTATGGATATCAAGACACCCTCGTCAACCGAAGAGAAGCAAAACAGATATGACAATATTGCTCTATTAAGGGACAAAGATCAGTTGAAGTTCGTCATCTCTTCTAGACAAGACTTCGAATGGTGCTGTGATATATTACAGAACTATAGTGTCGACTCTGAGGTACTTTTTTCACCCGTCTATGAAAGCCTAAGACCAGTCGATTTAGCTGACTGGATCCTAGAAAAGCAACTCAACGTTCGTCTTCAAGTTCAATTACATAAGCTGCTTTGGGGTGATGAAAAAGGTAAATAACCAATTCTAAAAGCTGCTTAAATACCACCCTCAATTCTTGCTTTTGCTTTGTCAATAGCAACGTGATACTGAGGGTCTTCAAGAACATTTACTTCCACTAGATGCTTTGCCGTCTTAAGTAGCAGTCGACACTCAGAGCTTAGGTGCGTCAAATGCAATATTTTTCCAGCCTTCTGGTAGCGATCAGCAAGCTTATCGATTGCCTGGATAGCAGAATGATCCATTACTCGGGAGTCTTGAAAGTCTATATAAACATTTTCCGGATCTTGTTTTGGAGTAAAAATGGCATGAAAGGTGTTAATTGATGCAAAAAATAATGCGCCATGAAGTATGTAGGTCTTTTTACCATCTGATTCATTCTCTTCAACGGAATGTATTTTTCCTGCTGACTCCCAAGCAAACGATAGGGCAGACATAATAACACCTGCGATAACCGCAAGTGCCAGGTTATCAGTTAAAACTGTAATAACTGCCACGGATATACCAATAATGATATCTGGCACTGGCACTTTGCCAAATAAGCGAAATGACCCCCACTCAAAAGTACCAATAACGACCATCATCATGACGCCAATTAGGACAGCTACCGGAATCATTTCGATGTATTTAGAGAGGTAAAGTATAAAAAATAGCAACACTACAGAGGCTACTATTCCAGATAGTCTTCCGCGTCCTCCTGACTTAATATTAATTAAGCTTTGACCAACCATTGCGCAACCGCCCATTCCGCCAAAAAGACCGGTAACCGTATTGGCAACTCCCTGTCCAATACATTCACGGTTTGGTTGGCCTGTGGTCTCTGTTAAATCGTCAATCAAGTTGAGCGTTAAAAGGCTTTCTATAATTCCAACCAGCGCCATAACGATAGCATAAGGAAAAACAATTTTAAGCATCTCGAAATTAAGTGGTACGTCAGGCAGGTGAAATGGAGGAAATAAACCGCCGATAGGGGCAATGTCTCCAACCGTTCTAGTATCAAGATCTAGAAATAAGACCGCGACTGTGCCAATTACAATAGCAACCAAGGTTGACGGTACAGCTCGAGTTAACTTTGGTAAAAAATGAATAATAGTCATTGTAATTGCAACAATTACTAGCATTAGAAGTAAAGGGGTTCCAGTAATCCATTCGCCGGCAACCTTAAACTGTTTTACTTGTGCTAAAAATATGACAATAGCTAGACCATTTACGAAACCTAGAAAAACTGGATGAGGAACAAGTCGAATAAATTTACCCATCTTTAATAAACCAAAAACAATTTGAATAAGACCAGTTAAAACTACGGCGGCAAATAAGTATTCCACGCCATGGAGTGCAACAAGGGTTCCAATCACTACTGCAATTGCTCCTGTAGCGCCTGAAATCATGCCGGGCCTGCCGCCTATGATTGATGTAACCAGTCCAATAGTGAATGCTGCATAGAGCCCAACCAAAGGATTTAATCCTGCCAAAAGAGCAAATGCAACTGCCTCAGGGACCAATGCCAGGGCAACTGTAAGACCCGACAAGATATCATTTTTCGCGTTGCTAGGAACGCGCTTATGAATTAGCTTAAACATTGATTTTTTTAGTGATTTATTTGGAAGATTAAGACTTTGCAGCAGATACCGACGGCGTGATTGAAGACACATCAGCATTTTGGGCACGATGTCTGAGCGCATGGTCCATCAAAGTGATTGCCAGCATAGCTTCCGCTATCGGTGTGGCTCTGATGCCGACACAGGGATCGTGGCGACCTGTCGTACTAATCTCGGTTGCTTTGCCTTTTTTGTCAATAGTCTGGGCACTTAGTCGGATACTCGAGGTAGGCTTGAGTGCAATAGAAATCAGTAGGTCTTGTCCAGAACTTATGCCACCAAGGATGCCACCAGAATTGTTCGATGTGAAACCTTCAGGCGTTATCGGGTCTCTATGAACAGAGCCTTTCTGATTGACGACATCAAATCCGGCACCAATTTCGACACCCTTGACAGCATTAATACTCATCATTGCATGGGCTATTTCAGCGTCAA
>JYMV01019459.1_pt1 | contig 23546 bp, 17 predicted proteins | sample 338911 | NCBI WGS metagenome assembly JYMV01 (sample SAMN03354496, study PRJNA234377) | hydrothermal vent metagenome | biome: Deep sea; feature: Hydrothermal plumes at the Eastern Lau Spreading Center, Western Pacific Ocean; material: Seawater | place: Tonga | collected 2009 | depth 2000 m m
CCACAGATGAGTATGGTTATAAAGCCGTTAAGGAGAATGAGGTTACGGTTCATGATCTACATGCCACGATTCTCCATCTGTTGGGGATTGATCATAAGCAACTTACTTATCGATTCAGTGGTCGTGATATACGTCTAACTGACGTTTATGGAGATGTGATCACAGAAATTCTATCGTGAAATTAACTTAACAAGTAAAGGAGTTCTTCATGTACAGAAAAGCAGTATGTTTCTTATACTCATTTTTGTTGATCGCAATCTTGGCCAGTGGGTGTGCGGACCAATCAACAAAGAAAACATCTACCGAGCAAAACCAGGATGATCGGTTGCACCTTGCATTTGTGGTCAATTTACCAGATCCATTCTGGAATTATGCTCGAGCAGGTTGCTATAAAGCAGAACAGGACTTTAACGTCAAATGTGATTTTAAAATCCCATTTGATGGTTCGTCTACTGAACAGAACCGGATTTTGGAGACGCTAATTCAGCAGGACATCGTCAAAGGAATCGCTGTTAGTCCTTTAGATCCAAAGAATCAGACTGAAATCCTGAACGAGGTGGCAGCAAAGGTCAAGTTAGTTTGTCACGATAGCGACGCACCTGACAGTAACCGTCTGTTTTATCTTGGTACCAACAATTACTCCGGCGGACGCCAAGTTGGCCAATTGATCAAAGAAGCCCTTCCAGGCGGAGGCCAGATCATGATCTACGTTGGCAAAATGGATGTCCTCAATGCTCAACAACGTCGGGAAGGCGTCATAGACGAATTGAAAGAGGGTGTCTCTGCCTCAGCAACAAAGCCATCTGGATTACCGCGTACAGCTATAATGGCCGGGAAATACATCATTCTTGATACCAGAACAGATCAAGGAGACCGAGCAACGGCCAAGAAAAACGCCGAGAACACGTTGAAGAAGTATCCTGATATTGACGCTATGGTCGGCTTATGGGCCTACAACGTACCGCAATGTCTTGAGGCCTTGAAGGACGTCGGTATGGAAGGCCAAGTCAGATTAATATCCTTTGACGAGGATGAGTTGACGTTGCAAGGTATCAAAGATGGATATGTACATGGTACTGTTGTTCAGCAACCTTACGAATTTGGTTATCAATCGGTAAAGTATCTCAAAGCACTGGTTGGAGGCGATACTTCGATGATTCCAGAGAACAAACAGTTGGATATTCCGACCAAGGTGATTAAAAAGAATAATGTAGAGGAATTTTGGGCACATTTGAAGGCGCTTCAGCAATTAGGCGAAGAAGCCAAAAAATCTTCTAATTAAGGTGACATCTCCACTCCTAGAAGCCAGGAAAATCCACAAGTGGTTCCCCGGTGTTCATGCTGTTAACGCCGTTGACATAACATTCCATGCCAGTGAAATCATAGCGGTTATTGGTGAAAATGGTGCCGGCAAAAGTACGCTGATGCGAATCATTGCTGGTGTGTATCAACCTGATGCGGGTGAAGTCTGTGTTGATGGAGAAGTGGTCACCATCCCTTCCGTAGCTCGGGCGACAGATCTCGGCATTGCTTTCATTCACCAGGAACTCAATCTCGCTAACAATCTCAGCGTCTCCGCTAACATCTATCTGGGCCGAGAGCCGCGCAAATTTAAGCCTTTCAATTTCATCGATTCTCAACAGATCACAACGCAGACTAAAGAGATCCTCTCCCAACTTTCGCTTGACCTTTCACCCAACACACTGGTGGAGAACCTATCAATTGGTCAGCAACAGATGGTTGAAATTGGAAAAGCATTATCGCAAAAGGCGCGGTTGATCATCATGGATGAGCCAACGAGCAGTTTGACCCAGTATGAAACTAACCGTCTATTTGAATTAATCAGAACTCTAAAATCCAGTGGCGTCTGCATCGTTTATATTTCTCACCGCTTAGCGGAGGTCAGTCAGATTGCTGATCGTGTGCTTGTCCTGCGTGATGGCAAGAACAGTGGAGAATTAGCACGCGAAGAAATTACTCACAACCGGATGGTATCCTTTATGGTGGGTAGGGAATTACCGCAGTATCAGCAAAGGCAGGTTCAACGAACCCATAAACCTATGCTGGAAGTCTGTGACCTTGTGATTCCAGAACTTACCGCGGCCCCGATCAGTTTCACTATTCACTCAGGCGAAGTTGTCGGTATGTTTGGTTTGGTTGGCGCAGGTCGAACTGAACTGGCTGAGGCCATTTTCGGTATCAGGGAAACCATATCTGGTACAATCAAAGTTAACAGTAAGGAAGTAGACCTAGGCACACCTCGTCAGGCAATTGAGGCAGGCGTTGCCATGGTTCCCGAAGATCGCCGCATCCATGGATTAATTGTTGGATCTAACGTTTGCGACAACATTACGCTTCCCTCGTTAAATTGTTATCAATGGGCAAAATTTATACGTGAAAAAGAGATCGAACGTGTTACGAAGCAAATGGTCGAGGATCTTAATGTTAGAACAACCAATATCTTCAATGACGTTGGGATGCTCTCCGGTGGCAACCAACAAAAGGTTGTACTAGCTAAATGGCTCTCACTTTCACCACAAGTCCTGTTGCTCGATGAACCCACACGTGGGGTTGATGTGATCTCAAAAAGCGAAATTTATCAATTGATTGAGAAGATGGTTTCTCAGGAGGTTGCCATTTTAATGATATCAAGCGATCTAGAAGAAATTTTGCGCATATCTGACCGTGTATTAGTTATGCATGAGGGCGAACTGACTGGCGAGATCCAACGAGAAGAACTTAGCGAAGAAGCAATTATGCAATTGGCAACAGGAAAACAATGAAAAAAACACTGGGAATTTTCCTTTTATTGGCAGCTATTTTCCTCGTCACCGGTATTATTGAACCGCGTTTTCTGAAGTTTGGAAACATGATCAATATGGCGCGATGGACAGGTTTATACGGCATTTTAGCCATCGGTGCCTGTTTTGTGATTATCACTGGCGGCATAGATCTATCCATTGGTTCGCTTGTCGGCCTGACAGGGTCACTGTTTCCGCTATTGCTTGTTAGAGAAGATGTTCCTATTGTTATCGGATTTATTTTGGTGTTTATGTGTGCCTTAACCATTGGATTAATCCATGGGTTTCTGATCACAAAACTGAGATTGCAACCTTTTATCGTAACTCTCTGTGGACTCTTTATTTACCGAGGAATAGCCAGATATATTACCGGAGAAATTAACCAGGGGTTTGGTAATGAATTTGGTGGATTACGGTTATTGGTTAAATACCGATTGTTTGATAAAATACCGATGCCATTCATTATTCTTATCGGGTTTGGTGTTGTGGCTGCTGTGTTTCTGAACAAGACTATATATGGTCGATATTTATTAGCCCTAGGCCGAAATCGGGATGCTGCACGGTTCAGTGGGATTAACACCGATGCTATGATCATCGGCGCCTACGTTATCTGTTCGGTTCTGGCAGGTTTTGGCGGTATACTCTTTGCTTTAGATCAAAATTCTGTTCAGCCTTCGACATTCGGAAATTTTTACGAATTATACGCGATTGCCGGTGCCGTTCTTGGAGGTTGCAGCCTACGTGGTGGCGAAGGTGCCATTAGCGGTGTCATCTTTGGAACGGCTATGGTTGAAGTTATCAAAAATTCCGTGTTTTTTCTCAATGTGCCAACCGAATCGGAGTTCACGGTAATTGGTTTTGTGATTCTAATTGGCGTAACATTTGATGAATTGATCAAGCGTATGGCTGTAGGGCGTAGAACACGTGTTGCAGTGGACGACACCTAAAGTGTAAATGGTATCAATTTGCTTGTTGTCAGAGATTTATTGGTAACAGGTTCAACAAGTTAAGGATAAAACCAGTGGATAAGCCCAAGTGGCTTGAGGTTTTGGACAATCAGATTCTTGACTTCAAGAAACTTCAAATATTCCTGATTTTCGTTCATCTCCTGCCTATCTGGTTGTTTACCTATTTTCCCACGCAGGACGGGCCAAGCCATATCTACAACTCGCATATACTACGAGAATACTGGAATCCAGAATATGGGTTCCAGGGATTTTACGATATTAATTGGCATCTCTTCCCCAATTGGTTGTCCCATTTTGCCCTTGCCGTTTTGATGATTGTCTTTTCTCCTATAATAGCGGAAAAGGTTTTTCTCAGTGCCTACGTTATTTTCTTTCCAATAGCAATACTTTATTTTCTGAACGCGATTGAACATGGCAGAGAGAGAATTAGTTTGATCGTTTTCCCCTTCATTTATAACTATCTGTTCCTGATGGGATTTTACAACTTTGCCTTTAGTGTGCCGCTGTTTTTCTTTTCCATTGGTTATTGGTGGAAACATAAAGAAGAAATTCATGTTCGTAGCATTGTGTTGTTGAATACCATGATCATCATTACCTACTTTGCCCACTTAATTTCTTACCTGTTTTTGCTTTTTTCTATAGGGTTTCTAGCTATAACTTATTTTCATAAACGGTTGCAACTAGCAATTATCAATATTTGTATTTTGTTACCCTCCAGTATCTTGTTGCTTATCTATCTACCATCTTCGGATCTGCTATCTGGTGGATCCCCAAAAATCAGCCTTTCCCGTGTGCCGGAATTATTGGGAAAATTCCTGTCGATGGACATATTAATTTCGCTTGACAAAAATCAGTCTATTATTGCCTACATCGTGTTTGTCGTCTTAATTTATTTGTTGATACACACACTATGGCAAGAAAAAATCATTGGATCTAAAAGTTCGACTGATCAGTTCACATCCATTGACAGCTTCCTGCTTCTCTTTTTAGTGCTTTTCGGTTTATACTTGGTACTTCCCCGTTCGGTGGGGCCAGGTGGTTGGCTGAATGATCGGGTTGCCATCCTTGCTTCGATTTTGCTGTTAGCTTGGTTTCGGGAAGGAAACAGCCGTGCGTGGAAACGTATGTTTTCTTTGATCATTGTATTGCTTTCATTAGTAAATGCGATCTATATTACCCGCCAATGTCGTATTTTGAATACTGAACTCCGTGAATTTACAGCGTTAACCCAATCAATCGGAAAGAAGAAAATTGTACTGCCCTTCTTTTTCAACGGTAATGGAAGGGCATTCAGGATTGGGATCTTCGTCAACGCTGCTAACTATTATTGCCTTAATAATGGTGGCATCAACCTCGGCAACTACGAAGTTCAGTTCGACTATTTTCCAATTAACTTCAGGGATAACTTTCAGCCGCCGATTGATCAGAAAGAGTGGGTACAGGCTGTCCAGTGGAAAGCTAGGGAGATCGATATCTGCGGGTATGCTGAAAAGGTGGACTATATACTGATTTGGGGCGATGCTGACAAAATCACCGCTGAATCCCTAAAGGACTGTTACCAGCTCATTTCGTCAAAGGACAGATTGAAACTTTACAAGGGAAAAAGAGGAGACACATCCTAATTTGTTCCTCTTACCATGGATGATGGCAGCTATCCAACTAGTTTTACTATCTTCTTTGTATCTGACCGTTGGTCAGTATAACTGAGACTCTGATTTTCCAAAATGTGCTGATATAGCTGATAAGTTAACCTTACATCCTGTTTGCAGTATTCAATCACTTTCTGAAAAAGATGTTTTGCGACGTTACGGCAGAAGATGTCACTGTATTGTTTGTCGGCATTTTTCCCAGACCACCCTCGCATCAGTTCGAGTCCCGCACGCCAAAATTCAACAGCTTGTTGCGCTGTAATAAATGTTTTGGAGCCGCCGAATTGTGTTTTTGCTAGATTTTCTAGGTTAATCCGATGTCCCGCTTTTCGTGTGAACTGTGTAAGGATATCAAACGATTTCCCTTTCCATTGTTGTACATCGAATTGTGCACTCTCCAGAATGCGGAAATCAAAATTGTCAGCATTAAACGAAACAATCCGTTCGGCTTCGTTCAGCGTTGTTTCAATTGTTTCGCGATCTGAGAATTGAAGCTGTAAGCGGCTTAGATGATCAGCATAATTGGGAGAACAAACCTGAAACTCTAGAGAATCGTTATTTGGTATGCCAATGACAAGTATAGTCAAGCCAAAAGACTCGACATTGGCCCACCTACCCGGAACTTCCTCTGACCAGCGTATTGTTTCGGTATCGATAACGACAATTTTCATCAAGTTCTCAAGGATACGCGTTTGCGGCACTGTCCTAATCTCGAAAATAACATACCTGATCTTGATTGGCAACCTATTTCTATGTCATGTTTCTTGATGATTTACAGTCGTGTTCAATCGCCTTCAAAAGCTAAGATGAGTATATGATAGATTCTTAAAATTGACTCTGTTATAATCGGTCACCTGCGCTGAATGTGATTTAGTACCAATTAGTACAAACCAATTAGGGAATTGATAATGAAGAAATCGCCAGTAAACGGAAAAACCTTACTGATCGATACTCCAACACCTCCTCCGTCTTGGGCGCTGTTAGAAAGGGAACTGATTCGAGTCCAAACTTTGGCTTGTCAGGAGTTCTACAGTCGATATTTTGACGAACGCGGCTATTTATTATGTCTACCGCGTTGGGGAGGGAACGATGGACCAGATGATGCCATTGAGAACCTAACCGGGTGGCCTATCTTGCATATGTTGGGTGCGTCAGACACGATCTTGCATATGTATAAGAAAGCCTGGGAAGGACATTTACGCCAATATACTGAGGCCAAAACAGTTGAAGTGCCCATTGCCCGTAATGGAATGTATTACAAGGAATTCCCGGTCATGTTTGATTGGTTTCATAACGCTGAGGGATTGACCGTATTTAACCTACAAGGTTTATCCGGTCCCGATGATCCAAATTTCCAGAGACGAGTAAAGCGCTATGCTGGTTTCTACATGAATGAAGACAGTCAAGCTGATAACTATGATCCAGAACATAAAATAATCCGTAGCATGTTCAATGGCAGTCGGGGACCACTATTACGAAAAGCTACCGCTCTCGATTGGGCAGGAGATCCAATCGAGGTTGGAGGACGTTTCGATCCTAAACATGGTGAGCGAAATTTCGATGAAATGCTGGCACATTTCAAAGACTACACTGATATTGTTGGCGATCATCCCCTCAACCTCGCAGCAACCAGTCTGGCTGCTAACGCCTATATGCTAACCGGTGAATCAAAGTATAGGGAATGGCTTCTGGAATATGTGGACGCTTGGGCAGAGCGAACTGACAGTAACGGTGGAATTATCCCATCCAACGTTGGTTTAGATGGTACGATTGGCGGAGAGTGTCAAGGCAAATGGTATGGTGGCTGCTATGGCTGGGCCTTCACTGTAGTTGTTCCTCAGACGGGAAAATTAGCTGACCGAAATGCAGTTCATCGAGGTATCGCGGGCTTTGGCAACGCTTTACTTGTTACCGGCGATCAATCCTATGTCAATATCTGGCGTAATATGCTGGATACAATTAATAGCAATCAGAAGACGATAGATAATCAAGTCATGTATCCGCATATGCATGGGGATCAGGGATGGTACAGTTACAAACCGAGCCCCTATAGCCATGGAGCTTTAGATGTTTATTACTGGTCCATGAAACGGGATGATTTGAAATATCTGCCCATTGATGGATGGCTCAGTTTTCTGGAAGGTCAAAACCCAAACTATCCCATAGACGCGTTACAACGAGATTTCGGCGCTGTTCGTCAGAGAGTAGAAGGGATGCACAACGATTCAACTACTCCAGACACCCGACTCTCGGATGATCCGATGCCATTTAATCCAGCCACTATTCGGACGTTGGTCGAATTGATGCTAGGTGGAATCCAACCGCGCCATGGTGAGCCGCTACATTGCCGGGTCCGTTATTTTGACCCGGACAATCGACGGACAGGGGTTCCAGAAGATATTGCCGCGCTCGTTGAGAAAATGACGGATGATGAGGTTACTCTTACATTGGTTAACATTAATCCGGTTAAGTCTCGTACTGTTGTGGTGCAGGGAGGTGCGTACGCAGAACACCAGGTTCTGGACGTCACCACTGACAGTCAGATATTGTCAGTCAAAAGTTCCTGCTTTAATGTTCAATTAGCCCCTGGATCTGGAAAACGTATTGTCGTTAAAATGAAGCGCTATGCCAATCAACCAACCTTTGTCTTCCCTTGGAATCGAGACTGACATTCTTTAATAAAAAGGAGATTTAAATGAAAGTAACTGATATTGAACGTATTGTTGTTGATGTTCCATTTACGCCACGACAGCAAGAAATCACCACGCAAAGCGTATCCACCGTATACAATTGGTCGATTCTAGAACTGTGTCGGGTGACGACTGACACTGGACATATAGGTTGGGGCGAAACCGTTATCCACTACACCTATGGCAGAGTGACTAACGAAAGCGTCAACCGGGTTTTAGGATCCAGTCCAGCAGAATTGATGAATGATGATTCTTTGGGTGCGGGACTGCAGATGGCGCTTTTTGATGTGGTTGGTAAAATCCTGGAAGTTCCTGTTTATGAGTTGCTTGGTGCCAAGGTTCGCGATTATCCACCGATTTCTTGGTGGTCGATTGACGCTTCTCCTGAAAATTGGGCAAAGGAAGCTAAAGACGCAGTGGAACACGGTTACACCAGTTTTAAAAACAAACCGCGACCATGGTGGGATATTGTCAATCAGGTCGACACGATTGTCAAGGTCGTCCCAATAGACTTTAAACTCGATCTAGATCCAAACGGATCCTTTCGAAATGCTGAAACAGCTATCCCGGTGATGTCGAAATTAACACAGTACGATAACGTTGCCATGTTTGAAACCCCGATACCACAAGGAGACATATCAGGTAACCAACAGATTCGGCGAGCGATTGACCGGCCAATCGCCATGCATTTTGGGTCTCCGGCTTACCTGACTAGCATCAGCGATCAGGTCTGTGACGGATATGTGATCGGAGGAGGAAAATCCACCGTTATGAGACAAGGATTGCTAAGTGCCGAGGCTGACATGCCTTTCTGGTTGCAGTTGGTAGGAAACGGTTTAACGACAACTTGGGCTGCACATCTCGGTGCTGTTCTTACCCATGCTAGTTGGCCGGCAATTACCTGTATCAACCTCTACAGCCATCATCTGTTGCAGAAGCCAATAGAGGTGACAGACGGATCACACAAAGTACCAGATGCTCCCGGATTGGGAATCGAGGTGAATGAAGAAGCGGTTGAAAAGTATCGCGTCCCATCAGAAACACTTAGAGAATTGCAGCAAAAGGATGAACACTATATTCATCCTAAACCAGAAATTATTCATACGGTTGTTTATCCGAACGGTAAACGCTTACACATGGCAGGACAGGGGTTGAGCAACTTCAACGCGGGGCATGGCCCTGCTCAAGCAGAAGGCACTCGTTTAGAACTTTGGTTCAATGACGGGTCTAAGGAATGGCAGAACTTACATCAGCGGGCGCAGAAAGACCTCGTCTCCGACTGAGCCAGTATACGGGGCCATCCTGGTGAATGTCTAAGCTAAGGAGTGTTGATATTTTCGTTAGATGATTGTTGTCCAATTCATCTGCAGAAAACTCAGTCAGTATCGAATTGGAAACTGCATACCAGATTGCTCTACATACATCATTTAGATCGGTTCCCATCCTCGGCATGGTTGATGAATTCGCCTGCGCCCGCAGCCAGCCAAGCACCAATTCCTGTTAACAGGAATCGAACACCGGCTTCAGCATATCTGGTTACGTTTTCATTGTTAGCAAGCGTCCCGGGGATCCGCCCGGCATCTTGAATGCGAGCCAGCGTCTCATCAATGGTTTTCTGAACTTCAGGATGTTGGAGATTGCCAATGTGTCCCATTGAAGTGGCTAGATCCGAGGGGGCAACGAAGAATACATCAATATGATCGACCGTCAGAATCTGATCTAAGTGACCTACAGCGACGATATCTTCAATTAACGCTATCAAAAGTGTTTCGTTGTTGGCGATATCGAAATAGTTTGATACGCCATATCCTTGACGGCTGGTGAACATCCCCCGACAACCGATCGGGGCGAATTTACCGCCATCAACCAGATTTTGGGCTTCTTCTTTGGTATTGACGTGTGGAACAACAATTCCCTGAGCTCCACGATCAAGCGTTCGGTAAATCAGTCCCTGGTCATTGCGGTTGACACGAACAACTGAGGTCATACCCCAAATATCGCAGGCGCGGGTGAGGTTGCCAAGTTCGGCGGCGTCGACAGGCCCATGTTCTCCTTCCAACCATATTCCATCAAATCCGACAGGTCCGAAAGCGTCGATATCGTCAGAGTGTGTGAACCCGCTGACCACGTAGGTAATCTCACCAGTGGCGAGCTTCTGTTTGACTTGATTCGGTCTAATTTCCATTTATCTCCTACCTTTGATTATAATAGTAACAATATCAGTCTAAAGAACTCAATACCTCATTTCTATTGGGTGATCGAAATAACTTTCTAGACCTCTTCAATGATTGTTCCCTAAATTCCACGATAACCATCCAGATAAGTGTAGTAATGAACAACCCAAATATGGCTATCTGACAACTCAACTGACCAGGGATAACCACAGTCTGAGTACTGTGGATCGCTTCGGATTACCAAATCCGGTACCTCATCCAAATTGAGACCTTCCAGATCAAAGATTTTACTTTATTGCTGGCAAAGATTGCCGTGCCAATTTTATCACAGTTCGGTTGTCTCAAATATTTAATTTTTATCTATCCTATAGAAGGGTTCCAGGTCCTGAGCGATGCGATCCACGTTCTGGGCAGCACATGCTGCTCGTTGACGAGAAGTCTGGTATGTGGCTCCGGCGACATGGGGTGTCACCACCACGTTTGGCAGTTGGAAAACTGGCGCCTGAGGGTTAGGTGGCTCTTCAGTAAAAGCATCCAAACCGGAACCTCCAAGTTTACCGTTGACCAGTGCTTGGTACAATGCTTGTTCGTCCACCAATTCGCCACGCGCAACGTTAATCAGGTAAGCTGTTGGTTTCATCAACGCTATGCGGCGTGCATCAATGATATGGCGGGTTTCCGGGTTCAAGTGCAGGTGCAACGATAGAAAATCAACTTCACTTATTATCCGGTCTATATCCGAGGGAGATCCCATGAAGTCCGGCTGAAGTTCAACCAGAATCTGCGATTCTATAGCTCGAGCATCAATAGCCAGTATCTTCATTCCAAACGCTTTGGCACGACGTGCCAGTTCTTGTCCACTAGCACCCAAGCCGATAATCCCCAAACTTTGATTGGCTAATTCAAAACTAAGCGGTTGATACAAAACACCAGACTTGAAATTGGCAGCTGATTGTCGATATCGGCGGGCAAGCATCAGTATAAACATCATCGCACTTTCAGCCAGAGCGGCACTACTGAATTGTCCAGGACAATTGGCCACCGGAATCTTCAACCCTCGAATGTATTCCAAGTCGAAATGATCAAAGCCTGTACCCAAGATTTGCCACAATCTAGCTTTAGTAGACGCATCCATCATCCGTCGTGTACCAACACTCCCGCCATGATCGATAACTACATCAATACCGTCAAATTGAGTTGAAATTGGTCTTGAAGGGTCAAAAACTGACAGTTGATGGCTATCCCCTATAGCTTGGATTACATCATCACACCAAGGTTGAAAGTGCCCTTTTAAAGGTAACAGCAGAACTCTTAGAGAACGCATTTTAATCTCCTGAATAAGAATATTGCCAGGTACTAGACGATTGAATGTCGTCGGGAAAATCTCATGCATGTCATCTCGGATTAAGCGAGACACCAACCGTAAGTTTCAAAGCCAGTTGGTTGATAGCCCCGCGTGGGGACGTCAAATTTCCTATGTTCCTTGTCGAAAAAACACCAGAGTACACCATGTCCAAGTTTGCGCGCGCCATGTATTGACCAAGGACCTAACTCCCATTTTGGGATTGGCTTTAAATCGGCTGCTTACTGGGTGATAGTGTCTTGATATTTACCAACTGGAAATCCAAAGACCTCGACGTGGGACAGGAGGATCAACTTCCATTCCACCTTTTAAATGGGATTCGTAGAGACCGAACCCTATTTCTTGGCTGATCATCGTAACTCTCAGGTTGCTCCGCCCGGGCTTTCCAGTTTGGATTGCCTGCACCAGATCTTCTATTTTATGCACCGTACCGCTCCACTGCTGGCTCGGCTCAACCGGCACGATATCAAAAGCACCTGATACAGTGTCTCGGCGACGTACCTGCAACGCCTCCCCGTCATTGCAGACGCGAACAGTTCCATCACTACAAACTAATTCGATCTCTCTACCCACACCTGTCTGGGCAACATATGCCGTTGTGTCATTATCGAATTTAATTTGTGCTGACAACAGCGGGGTATCCATGAATTTGGTCTCATCCTCACCTAGTGGCCTTAGATCTGAAATCATTCCCTGTATAGATACTGGTTCTGGGTCACCGAGCAGGTACAATAGTAAATCGATAAAGTGTCCTTCAAGCGCTTTACCTTCAAAGGCTAGAACTGACTTGATTTTCCCCAGTTCACCGCTTTCCGCAATGGTTCGTGCCTGCTCATAGGTGGCCCAGTGACGGTAAATAGGGCCGTACTCTAAGTGTGTGCCGTTGCGCTCAAAAGCCTGACGGATAGCGTCTGTCTCTTCAAGTGTCATACAAAGAGGTTTCTCCGCATAAACACCTTTGATTCCCTGATTGGAGGCAAAAATCATCTGTTCAGCGTGCTGCTCCGGACGGGTAGTCACGCTCACGATGTCAAGACGCTGCTCTTCTATCATTTGGCGATAGTTAGTGTAGCAAGCCGAAACATTCCAGCGTTGAGCGAATTCACTCAAACGTTCTTGACGAATGTCGCAAGCGGCAACTACCTCTGTTTCTTTAACGGCAGCGTAACCTGCTGCATGAGAATAGGGGAGAACTAACCCTCCACGATACGAATGTGTCTTTCTTTTAGAGATCTGCTCATCTTCGATCGTATCTGCCATCCGACCACAGCCAATAATGCCAACTCGAAATGCCATTTTTGTCCTCCCATATCAACTGAACCCAAAAGTAAATTCAATTTCTCAGTAAATCACTGTTAGTGCACTTTTCCCCGTGCGATAATTTTCCATCTATCAATCATTTGATCGTCATTAACAATAGTATAGAAATCTGCCAGATTTGCAACTGCGCATGAATGATTGGGGTTGATACGAATCATGGAACCGATTGGCAGATCAAAATTTCGCCGAGCAACAAAACCATGTTCTTCTGAGAGTTTGAGGACTGTCATTTCATGGCTCAAATCGTCAAACCGGTCAACCGGATAGGCAAGTCCATACCCTTCCATACCGGCAATGCCGTGCGCACCTTGATCTGAGCTCAAGACCTTGGATCCCGCGTCAATAATAAAATATTCCGGGTTAATGCTGACCACCGTTGCTAAGACGCTTAAGGCAATCTGTTGAGGTTGAATCAAGCCGAGACGCAAAGGGGTACGATCCATAAAAACATAATTTCCCGGTCGAATCTCTGTGATACCGTCATAGTTGTCACTGGCTAAAATTGTCGGTGTTGATCCAACGGAGATCTCTTTGACTTCAATCTGGTTTTTTTCAAGTTTCTCTCGCACACGATTCAAAATTTGATGTTCGTCTTGGGCAATCTGTCGAACTTGATCGGAAATTTCCGCACCATATGCGTGCCCGGCATGAGACAACAAACCTGCAAAATTTAAGCAAGATTCTTCCTGGATTGCTTTAACCAGTTCTAAGACAAGCGGATCATCTTCTGCCACCCCGCAACGATGCAAACCAACATCGATTTTTAAGAAGATGTTGATCTTTTTTCCATGCCTTTTCGCTACTCGGGTAATCATCTCCAAGCCATAGGGACTATCAAGTGTCAACCGAAGGTCAACCTGGCGAGAACTAGAAGTCGCTATAAGACGATCTAACTTTGAGTCAACGACTAAAGGATAAGCGACTGTAACAGATTGAACCCCGTTATTGATAAATGTTAATGCTTCATCCGTTTTTGAAGTGGTGATCCCCACGGCTCCCACTTCATCCTGCAATTGAAGGATTTCAAGGCACTTGTGAGTTTTGATATGCGGACGGACATTTACATGCTGAGCGTCAGCAATTTTCTGAATACGATGGATATTATCTTGCAGTCTTGATTTGTCTAATAACACGCAAGGTGTCTCAATTGACGAAATCGGTTTGGTCGCCATTATTTTCTTCTTCCTCTAATCTATAACTCAAGTCTGGATAGATCCTTCTTGTCAATGAGATTCTATGTGAAATCTATCTTCTTGTAAAGATAAAGTCCTTTTACTACCAAAGTGTAGTTTTGCCAAGGATCGAGGCTTTGATATGGATATTGATGATACTTTGTGCTAAGATGCCTCTCTAGGAATTGTGATCAAGAGGGAAAAATTATGGAGTGTCTCAAACCTGAACCCGGTACAGTCATTGCTGATTTGTCGACTGTCAAGTGTGCCATGGATATGTTATTGCCAAGCCAAGAATTTCAAAAATCCTGTCATGCAACGGCTGATAAGGTATATCTTTTCCTAGAAGGAAGTGGTGAAATTACTGCCAGCAACGGTCAACAAATTGAGCCTTTTGATGCACCGATGCAGGCATACATTCCGGCATCCACAACCTATGCGTTGACCAATACGGGCAAACAAAAGTTGACTTTTGTCTGGGCGCTCGCGCCAAACGAAATATCCGGTGAGAAAAGTCGATCGGACCGAACTGCTTCGGTAGTGATGCTCGGTACAGAAAAAGGAGAACGATTTCCTGAATCACAGAAGATTCGTGGTGGCATGCTGACGTTTCCAGCTAACACTGAATGTGACTATCACAGCCATGATGGTGCAGACGAAGTCTTCTTTTTTCTTAAAGGTCATGGAGAAGTCGACGAGGAAGGAGAGGTTGTGCGCGTCAGGCCTGGTGACGTTGTGGTGACGCCAGCCGAACGGAAACACAAGCTTCGATCTTTTGATGATCCTCTGGTGATGTGGCTGACAGTGACGCCCAACCAGGTACCGAGTCACACTTTTTATCAACAGCTAGATGATGGCAGTTGGAAACGTACCACTCCCCTTCAATAATGCCTGCGAATTGAAGAACCATTTTCCTGATTTAATTCAATTAAAGTTGAGGAGTTTAGTTTGCTAATGTCTTATATACTCTTTTTTTTAGAGAGATTTGATCATGAAAATGTTCCAAACTTCTTGGATCAACGGTTCCCTTTCTCTTAGAATACCCAAGAAAAACATCGACTCGGTTATTACTTCAAGGGATTTGCCGACTCTGGGACAGCCACTGGAATTGGTGCAGAAAGCCCTTGAAAAGCCATTGGGTTGTCCACCAATCAAGGACGCGGTACGATCCACTTCCCAGGTGGTATTATTGGTCACCGACACAATGGCGGATAAGATGGGACCACCGCACAATATTGGACCTTATCTGCTTTCTCGGTTCAACGACGCGGGCGTGCCGGACAAAAAAATTACAGTTGTCCATGCACCAGGGATGCATGGTCATGGCGGTGCCAAACAACGTTTCGGCCATGGGTGGTTGCATCGGGTAAAATATGTGGAACACCATCCACACCGAGAAGAGGACTTGGTTTTTGTTGGTACAACCTCCATGGGGACACCGGTTTGGGTCAACAAAGCAGTAGCGGAAGCGGATTATGTGCTTGGTGTTGGCGGGTGCGCTCCTTCGCTCTTTGGTTGGCATGGTGGCGCTGGCATTATTCTGCCAGGGGTGGCTGGACGTGACACGATTCGTCATAATCACACCTATATTTTGATGGATCGTCCCATCTGCGGCTGGGGACCTGGCAATCCCCAACGAGAAGATGTTCAAAATGCGGGCGATTTAGCCGGATTCAAGATGAAAATTGACTTCACTGCAAACACGGTTTTTGCCGGTTACCATCGTGTTGAATGGCCGACGGCGGTAGAATATTGTCAAGAACAAACAATGACACCCATCCAACCAGCGGATATCTATATCATGGGCATAGGTGCCAGCCCTAATCTTGGGTGCCTGTACATGAGCATTGAGATGGCTGAACAAGCCACACACGAGAACGGCATAACTATTTTGGTTTGCTCTGCTCATGAGCAACCAGATCTTTTGGAATGGTCAGAATCACGCGCACTGCAACAGACCCTCGACTCAACTGATGCTTGGCTGGAAAACACTGGTACGACAATAACGAGTGGGGATGCTCATCATCTTGACACGTTGGCTCGCTTCCGTCTGATGCAACTGCCAATCCCGCGTCTAGCACAAGTTCTGTCCCGTCGAGAAGGTGAGCCACGAAGCACCTGTATGTCTTGGAGCCATCGCCGGGCGATTGAACGTGGCAGGACAATGATTGTAACCGAAATGGGAGAAATGCAGGCTTATTCTTACGGTTTTGCATACGCTACAAAGTGCTTTGATGATGCACTGAATCAAGCCATGGATACAGTTGGAACAGACGCACGGATCATTGTCAATGTACCACTGGCTGGTGTCCCGTTACCACCACAAAACCGTGTTAAAGGTTAGGAGGAAACATCTCAACCTAAAATAATGGAGAGGACTGTGATGAACGAATTCAGCTTAAGCAATCTCACCGAAATCAAAGAAGCCTATGACCGTGATGGTTTTGTCATCGTTCGTGATGTACTGGACATCGATCTGGTTAGTGAACTGGATCGGCACATCGATTGGTTGATAGAACATCATCCGGATCTACGTCCCGAAAGACTAGGTCACTGGTTGATAGCCGAGGACCCTTTCTGGGTACGCTTCATCAGTGATCAGCGCCTGTTGGATGTGGCCAGTACGTTGGTTGGACCGAACATCGCTTTTTTTGCCGCCGACTATATCGCTAAACCACCCCGAGATGGACAGGCAGTCTCTTGGCATCAGGACAGCAACTACTGGGAGCTAGAACCAATGGAGGTCATCACCATTTGGTTTGCTGTTTCGCAATCGACTTGCGAAAATGGATGCGTTCGAGTTATCCCCGGCTCCCATCGGTTAGGTCCGGTAGACCATCGGTCACAAACGGACACAGCCAATCTACTCAATTCGGAAGTCGATCCAGCCGTGGTTGATGAGCGTCAAGCTGTAGATGTGCAGCTCAATCCCGGTGATGTTTCCGTGCACCATCCGTTAATGCTGCATGGGTCTAAAGCGAATACCAGTAGTCAGTGGCGACGCGGTGGTTCTATCCAGTATATGCCTGTTACAACCCGAATCACAGCCGACAGCTGGCCGTGCGCCTTTCTGCTTCGAGGAAATGATGTAGCTGGTGTTAACGATTACCAGCCAATACCCAAATATGTTGTTGGTCAACATATGTCATTCAAAGGATACGAAGCTTGGATATGAAAGAGGAGGATACTTTTAGTTCCCTATACCGACTGAAGAGGCATCAATTTCGCCTTGAGTTATAACAGCAAACGGTATTTATCCGGAATTAGCAGATCACGGCAATTAAATTTATGAGTTACCAAAGAGAATTTGAAAACAAACTGAATGTTGGAATCGTTGGCGTAGGCTCACATGCTTATCGCAATATTCTGCCAACCATGAATTTTCTTCCTGTTGCATTGAAATCGATCTGTGATCTTGACATGGAACGTGCTCGCGTGACTGCCGACCAATACGGCGTGAGGAGATGTTACGAGAATACAACCCAGATGTATGAAAAAGAGGAACTTGACGCTGTTTTTCTTTGTGTGCCACCGCGTTTCCATCCACAACTGACGTGTGAAGCCCTTGATGCTGGGTTGCACGTCTGGCTGGAGAAACCCCCTGGAATGCGCGCGTCTGAAGTTGAGGAAATGATTCGCCGACGAAAAAGCCAAGTGGTAGTGGTTGGTTTTAAGAAGGCCTTTATGCCATCGACACAAAAGGTGATCGAGATTTTTTCAACAGAGGATTATGGCTCTTTGCGAACCATGTTAGCCGTCTATCCAATGACCATCTCAAGTGATGGAGCAAAAATTCTTCAAGAACGAATCCATACCAATTGGTTACAGAATGGCTGTCATCCGCTCTCATTGCTACTGGCAGTTGGTGGCAAGGTTACAGCCGTAACCACTCATCGGGGGCGGCGTGGTGGCGGCGTATGTGTACTAGAATTCACTTCCGGTGTGATCGGTAATTTTCACCTTGCTGATGGAGGACGGCATGGTCAACCAACCGAGCATTATAGTTTCTTCGGTGATGGTTGTCACATGACCATTGACAACTGTTTGCGTGTAATGCTTCAACGAGGTATTCCATCGCAATATGGAATAACCACTGACTATATCCCTGAAGGTATTAACAGCGGTGCCGTGGTGTGGGAGCCGCAAAACAGCTTTGCCACACTGGAGAATAAGGCACTTTTTACGCAGGGATTCTTTCATGAGATGCGGTACTTCTGTGAGCGGATCTTGATGGGAGAGCCAGCGGAACAAGGTTCATTGGAGTTTGCACTCCAAGTGATGAAGGCATATGAAGCCGGACTATTGTCAGAGGGCGATAGAATTGAAATAAATCAAACTGAAGAACAGAATCAGCAGCCTGATCATCAAACGCAGATCTCCTAGCTGCCAGTCATCAATATTGAAGGCGACCAGCGGCTGTAAGAACACTGCTATCATTCCTCCCCAAATTTAGAAAGTGAACTTGTCAATTCAACTATGCGTTAACGCTCCATTTCATACGCATGCACCGGAATAAAGTCCCAACGGTAGCGCCATCGTTTGACTTTTCTGTTGCTGTTTTCCCTTTGGAAACCCCTTAAAAAAACACCGTGATGTAACCGTCGTGGGCCCCTTTTACTTGGTTAAAGGGGGTATTTCCCACGTTTCTCGATTTTTCTCTGCAGATGTTTCTGCAAGTAATGATCACAGGTGTGTGCTCCTAAGACAGAAAGATCGGGTAAAAGATGGCATGGTCATAAAAAACTTCTTTTTGGCAGTCAAATTACCACGGTGTCAATCCACCGTTGACGCACAATGTTTGTCCGGTCACGAAATCGGATTCTTCACTTGCAAAATATAGTGCCGCATTGGCAACATCATCGGGGATGCCCCACCGCTGCATGGGAACCGTCGCCAAATACGTCTCTTTGACCGATTGGGGATCATTTTGGTGTCGTTCGACAGGAATCCAGCCTGGCGCAATGATATTGACCGTGACTCCGAAAGGGGCGAGTTCTGTTGCCATACTCCGTGTCCAACCCACTTGACCACCTTTAGCTGCCACATAAGCACTGAAGTTACCAATCCCACACTGAAAAACTTCGCTCCCAATATTGATAATCCGTCCCCATTTTTTCGCTTTCATCTGCAATAAAGTAGATTGGGTCAGCAGAAACGGACTCTTGATGAAAAAGTCGATCATCAACTGGTAGCAGTCCCAATCGTAATCTTGAATCGGCTTTTGCGGTTGAAGAGGCGTTGCGTTTGCGACAACAATATCAATGATACCCAGTTTCTCCTCTGTCAACTCCACCATCTGTTGGATCTGACCGGCATCGGTTACGTCAGCCTGAACCAGGATTCCCTTACATTCTGCGGCTTCAAAATCGGAGAAAGCGGCTTCAGCAGCAGGCGTATTGTTGTAGTAATTCATTACTACTTTGGCACCTGCTTTCCCTAAGCACATTGCGATTTGTCGACCTAACCCTTTGCTGCTACCGGTGACGAGGGCGACATGACCGTTAAGTGAGATTCCCATTTTTTCTTTTTTGTTTAGCTAGGCAATGATTTGGTGAATCGGTTTAGCACCTTCAGGGCCAACCAGTTTTTGATCCAGCCCACCGTGGAAGTAAGTCAACGCATTGGGATTCAAACCGAGTTGGTGCAGAACTGTGGCATGAAGGTGTTTAACATGGAAGGGGTCTTTGACAGCAGCACTCCCAAGTTCATCCGTTTCTCCTACACTGATACCACTTTTGATACCGCCACCAGCCATCCACATGGTGAAACCAAGAGCATTGTGATCTCGCCCTGTTCCTTCAGCATATTCAGCAGTGGGTTGGCGTCCAAACTCACCGCCCCAGATCACCAGTGTATCGTCCAGCATTCCACGTTGTTTGAGATCTTTCAATAAACCAGCAATCGGTTTATCAGTGTTGCCACAATGGAGTTCGTGGTTAACAACCAAATCGCCATGAGCATCCCAGTTAGTGTCACCGTGATGACCGCCGGAATATATTTGGATAAAGCGGACACCCCGTTCGGCGAGCCTCCTCGCTAATAAGCATTTTCGACCAAAATTCACGGTTCGTTCTTGATCCAGCCCATAGAGTTCTTTTATGTAGCCTGGTTCTTGATCCAGATTGACAGCCTCTGGGGCAGTGGATTGCATTTTGAAAGCCAGCTCATAGTTAGCAATCCGGGCCGACAGAGCACTATTATCCACTCGTTCGGCTAAGTGTCCAGAATTAAACTTGTATAGTGTGTCGAGGAGATGACGTTGTTGTTTGAAATTCATATTATCAACAGGGTTTAGATCCCAAATTGGGGTTCCCACAGATCTGAAAACTGTGCCTTGATAAGTGGCAGGCATATAGCCACTGGACCAATTCTTGGCTCCACTGATTGGTCCACCTGTCTCGTCCAGCATTACAACGTAACCTGGTAGATTCTGATTGACGCTGCCGAGTCCGTAGTTAACCCATGATCCTAGCGATGGGCGACCACTCAAAACATGACCAGAATTCATCATCAACATGGCGGACCCATGTCGAGGGGAATCAGCAGTCATTGACTTAATAAAGGCAATGTCATCGACACAGGTAGCGATGTGTGGAAACAGATCAGATACCCATTGGCCGGATTGTCCATATTTTTTGAATTTCCACTTAGGCTCAACAATACGCCCTTCATTCTTTTCGCCACCACGACCGCTGGTCTTGACTTTGACAGTTTTTCCGTCCAGACCATACATTTTAGGTTTGTGGTCAAAGGTGTCTATGTGACTGGGACCGCCATACATAAAGAGGAAAATGACCCTTTTAGCTTTCTGTGTATAATGCGGATCCTTAGGAGTAAGCGGGTTAATATAACTGGTAACGTCATCGGCGGCAACCACTTGGTTATTAAGAAACCCATCCCAAGAGAGCAGGCCTGTCAGTGCGAGTGAAGTGAAGCCACCACCTAGTGTATGGAGAAATTCACGTCGGGTACGGCCACAAAAATTCTGGCCAATTTCTTTTCTACTTTGTTTTTTTAGATCTTTCATTTTTGCGTTCCATTGAAATTAGTTGAAGTTAATCAAGGAAAATGAATTCGTTGAGATTAAGTGCTAACAAGGCAAATCGGTCTAATGCAACCTTTTTATCCACTTGTTCTTTTTTGGCCAGTGTTTCCACAAATTCAGTTGCCCATGCCATTTCTTCAATGCTAGGTTGACGAGATAGGACTAAGCGCAACCCAAACTGAATCTGATCGGTTAAGTCCGATCCTCCTTGCTGGCGAATTCGTTCAGCGAAAGCGACTGCTTGCTGGTTAATAAACTTACCGTTCAACATTGTTAACGACTGAGTGGGAACCATCGTCATAAATCGGACGGCACAGGTGGAGTCTGTGTTGGCCATGTCGAATTGGTTGAGAATTGGAACCAATAAAGACCGCTTAACTTTGACATAAACACTACGTCGATTGGCTTCTTCGAGCGGGGATTTACCCCAAACTCGCGTGGGTTGAGAAGATGTGGCTAAAACCTCTTCTGGCAATTCAGGAAAGACACTTGGTCCACCCAGTTTCTCATTCAAGTTGCCGGAAACTGACAAAACCGAGTCCCGGATCTCTTCGGCGGTCAGTCGACGTATATCGAACCGCCAAAATAGATCATTGAGTGGATCTACAACTAAGGCCTCTTCATTGACTTGGGCAGACATTTGGTAAGTATTGGACATCATAATCTTCTTGTGCAAGGATTTGATTCGCCATTGATTACTGACAAACTCGTGTGCCAGCCAATCCAGTAATTTCGAATGTGTTGCTTGAGTTCCAAACTTACCAAAATCGTTACTCGACCTAACAATCCCACGACTAAAATGGTGTTGCCAAATCCGATTGACCATCACTCGTGCGGTCATCGGATTCTCTGGGTTGGCGATCCATTCCGCTACCACGCGTCGCTTGGTTTTGCTCTGGTCTTCTTCCAGCGGCAGTTTTAGATGTGATGCGGAATGTCGTAAAACTGTGGGGAAACTCGGTTCAACAGGATCACCTTGCAATCTTGGATTGCCGCGTTCCAAAATATGAACTTGCGAGGTGCCAACGTCTTGAACAGCCAATGCCATGTATGAATAGGGAATCTTTTTTTTACGACTATCATCTCGCTCTTTTTTCAGCTTCTGGTGTTGTTCAACCTGAACTTGTAGATCTGGTGAAGCCTCAATCTGGTCAGTGTGTTGTTTCAGTAGCTCATCGATATCAGTTACCACTGGATTGGCTACAATTCCAACATCAATATACTGACCACCACCCGTTTGTATACAATTAACGGCAATCACATTTTGCCCGATTTTCAAGGCAGATTTTTTCAAGTCAACTGTTCGATAGCTAGTCAAATAACCTCGTCGATTAGTAACGCGTGTCCCATTAATGAAGACCTGCACATCTTCATCGTGATGGAGATTTAAACCCACTCGAGTCGGAATATGATCCAACTCGAACGTTTTACGTAACCAGATCTGCGGTGTGCTCCAAACTGTTCGCACTACAGCACCGGGTGTTCCATGTGTGCCAAACCCACCAATGCCTGTTTCCCATTCACTATCGTCGAAGTTGAGTTTAATCCAATCTTCGGTTGGAGGCTCAAATGTATAAGACCAGGGTTGCCCAGTTGATCGGGAGTTGGACAGGATAGTAGTCGCATCCGAGAGATGACGCCTTTGACCTCTTTCTCCAGATAATGACCAGTAGACCTGTAAACTGGGAAAATCTGCGTTTTGGTTGAAATACTCCAGCCGGATTGGTTGATAACCAGCCATTAATGCAACAGTCCCTTGATGATATCCTCCTTTGGCCTTCACCAACTCCGTCACCTTCTGACCATTAATCCACAGACGTGATCCGCCAATGCTATTTATGTGAAAAGTGTAATCATCATCTGCAGGCACACGCAACTTGCCTTCAAAGACCAAACCAATAGATTTGTTTCGGCTAGCAGGTCGGAGTGTGAACCGGTTAGAAACTATCTGGCCTTCTGTTTCTTCTCGGAGTTGATCGAAATCATCTGGCAACTGGTCCCATGTATCTCGGTAAAAGCGGTAGGTTAGATCGACAAGATCTGTATCCGAATGATCGGGTGTCTGGTTTGTGGGCTCTAGCAACGTTGCTTTCAGTTCCTCTTCCAATTTAAAGATCTGGTCTTGCAACTTTTCTTCTGCCAATTTCTTATGGTCGACTTTAATCTGGTGTTCTTGCTTCTGGGCGGGCGTACCAATATCCACCAGAGGATTGTTACTATGCGGCGTGATATCATTAAAAAAGGCCAAAAAGCTATAATAGTCTTTGATGGAAATGGGATCAGCTTTGTGATCGTGACACCGGACACAACCCATTGACATCCCCAACATCACTTGTCCTGTCGTCGAAACAATATCATCCAGAT
>JYMV01050136.1_pt1 | contig 23542 bp, 14 predicted proteins | sample 338911 | NCBI WGS metagenome assembly JYMV01 (sample SAMN03354496, study PRJNA234377) | hydrothermal vent metagenome | biome: Deep sea; feature: Hydrothermal plumes at the Eastern Lau Spreading Center, Western Pacific Ocean; material: Seawater | place: Tonga | collected 2009 | depth 2000 m m
TTCCTATTCCCTTGCTTGCTCCCGTAACTAGTGCATACTTCATGGTACAATTTTGTGTAGGGAAATTACTCATTTTTTAATATAAAAAACCAAGCTTTAATATATAGTTAGTTACATTTGCAACTATCTTACAATTAACTATCTTTGCCGCAACTATTATAACAATGGGTCTGGAAGAATACGAAATACCAATTGGCCGTCGCCTTGGGATTGTTGCTAAGCAATTCATTAGTGTTATGTATAAAACACTAAGCCATATTGATATTGGCACCAATTTTATCGTAATTCTGCTGATATACAAGACCGGAGGCACTCTTACTCAACAAGAACTGGCAGACGAATGCGGATTGGATAAAACCAACGTATTGAGGATTATTGACAACCTGGAGGTAAAGGGTTTGCTTAAAAGAGCACCAAAATTAGACGACAGAAGGGCTTATATAATAAAACTGACCCCAAAAGGGAAGAAATTAATTCCTGTTATTAATAAGGCAATTGGCGATCTTAATAAAAAAGCACTTAACGGAATTAGTGAAGGGCAACAGAAATCGTTTTTCAAAACCTTGGATAAGATCAGTGAAAATCTACATGATTTACCAGCCGAAAAACTATTAGTATCATTTAATAAGTGAGAGTAATTGAAGGTGTGATGAGGAGGATATCAATAATAATTATTACAACAATTCTGTTTTTTAATTGCAAAGGACAGGACTCTACAAATAATGCTTACAGCCTAAAAGAAGCACAAACATATGCCATCAAAAACAATTATCAGGTTCAAATGGCATCCATTGAAATTGGCATTTCTCAAAAAACAGTATCGAGCCTTATTGCATTGGGTATGCCACAAGTTGAAGGTAGCGGATCCTTTCAACACTTTATTGACATCCCCACTTCAGTAGTTCCAGCAGATGCATTCGGATTTCCCAATTGGTTCAATCAATGGATTAATGATGTTTCACAAAGTACTACGATTTACCCAAATGCCCCTGCGACCCAAGAGGGAGGTTTCCAGGAGCTGCAATTTGGATCCAGATATAGCAGTACTGCAGGAATTAACATAAGGCAATTAATATTTGACGGCTCCTACCTGGTTGGACTAAAGGGAGCTAAAACCTTTGTTCAAGTAAACGAACAAATATTAGTTAAAACAGAGATTGAAATAAAAGCTCTGGTAGCTAAAGCATATTACACTGTTCTGGTTTCCCATGAAAATGTTAAAATCACTAATACAAATGTTAAAAATTTAAGAAAAACTTTGAAAGAGACTGAAGTACTGTGGATTAATGGCTTTATGGAAGAGAACGACATTTCCCAAATTAAGCTAATGGTTGCAAATGCGGAAAGTGCTTTAATAAATGCTAAACAACAGGAGAAAATATCAAGAAACATATTAAAATTTCAGATGGGATTAGATATTTCAACAAAAATCACCCCTACAGATAAACTGGAGAACCTAATTATTGAATCACTTGAAAATGCCATAAGAGATGAATTTAGTCCAGAAGCCCATATTGATTTTCAGCTAGCAAGGACTCAAGTAACTTTGATGAGTTTAAAACAAAAGGCAGAAAAATCTAAATTCCTGCCAACAGTAGATGGTTTTTTCAACCACCAACAGAACTCTTTCCGAAATGAATTTAGCTTCTTTGATGGGGGGAAATGGTATCCATCAACCTTATGGGGTTTGAATATTTCAGTACCATTATTTGGCGGATTTGGACAAAAAGCAGTCATCCAAAGAGCCAGCCTCGAATTGGAAAAAGCAGAAATACAACAATCACAGGTGAATCAGAGCCTTAAACTACAGATGCAGACAGCATTAATGGAATACACAGCTGCTATCGAACATTATGAAAACCAGAAACAGAATTTAGACCTGGCTGAGAATATCAGAGATTTGACAGAAATTAAGTTTCAGCAAGGCGTGGCTTCAAGCACCGATTTAACCATGGCTGAGAATCAATATTCAAGCACACAATCCAATTATATTCAAGCAATGTTCAGGCTACTCAATGCAAAATCCAATCTCGACAAAACTGCTGGACAACTATTATAAACAAAAAATGAATCAATCTCATCCAACAAAAGGAAAAAGGCGCTCTAATATTACCTGGCTTATCAATGGTATCCTAATAACATTTCTTCTGTCTTCATGTGCTCATAATAAAGGCTCGGAAGATATTAAAGCGCTTCTGCACAAACAAGACTCTTTAAAAACTATATATAAAGAAATCGCCAGCCAAATTGAGGCGGTACAGAATCAGATTGAAAAACTAGATAGCTCTTCACACAAGAAGCTAACCATTGTATCCTCCAAAAAATTAGGGCTTACTAAATTTGAGCATTTTTTTGAGGTATATGGCAACGTAGAATCCAAGCAGAACGCTTCCGTAAATATGGAAATGCCAGGAACCATAAAAGAAATAAGGGTAGAAGTAGGTCAGACAGTAAATAAAGGTCAAGTTCTAGCAATACTTGATAAAGAAATTGTCCAGCACAATATTGATGAGTTGAATGTGGCCTTTGAACTTGCAAATACCATTTTCCTAAAACAGGAAGAGCTTTGGAATCAAAAAATTGGTTCAGAACTACAATATCTGGAAGCAAAAAGCAGAAAAGAAAGCCTGCAACAAAGATTGGCAACCTTAAATGCAACCTTGCAAAAGTTCATTATTACCGCTCCATTTACAGGTATTATTGATGAAATATTTTACAAGGAAGGAGAATTGGGAAATATAATGCTCCCTCTGCTCCGCCTAATCAATATTAATCAAGTTTACATAGTTGCAGAAGTTTCCGAGAATTATATCTCAACGATAAAAGAAGGGACCTATGTAAAAGTTGAAATCACATCATTAAACAAGTCCATTGAAGCCCAAATAAATCGATTAGGCTCCTCTATTAATCCTAACAATAGGACCTTTAAAATCTATATTGATATTAGAAACCAAAATGAAGAATTAAAACCAAACCTCCTAACTATCCTTCAGATCAAGGATTTTGAAGCTGATTCTGCCATTGTGGTTCCTTCAGGGATTATTCAGCAAGATGCTTTAGGAAAAGAGTTCATTTACATCCTCAACAAAGAGGGAAATACCTTGAAAGCAAAAAAGATTATGGTTGTAAGTGGCATGTCATACAATAATGAAACAATTATTCTGGATGGCTTATCTGGAGAAGAAGAGATCGTTTTGAAAGGAGCAAGAAACATTAAAGATGGCCAAAAAGTAAGGACATAGGATAATATATCCGGCCAAAAGCAAACGCAGGTTATAATGGATCTAAAACAAAGGGAAAGTATAAGGGAATTTCCATTATCTACTTTTGCAGTAAATAACAGAAATACCGTTTTTGTAATTACGGCAATCATTATTATCGCCGGCATCATGGCCTATAGGTCAATGCCTAAAGCCACCTTTCCGGACTTAGTAATACCAACCATCTATGTTGGAACTGCATATCCAGGCAATTCGCCATTGGATATAGAAAAACTTATAACCAGACCCTTAGAAAAGGAGATCAACACAATTTCTGGAGTTGATAATATCAATTCAACATGTATCCATGGTTACTCTACTATTATTGTAGAATTTGATTTTGAAATGGAGCCCTCAGAAGCATTAAGGAAAGTTAAGGATGCCGTAGACAGAGCGAAAAGCAATAAGGATATTCCGGATGATCTTCCCGCTGATCCAAATATTTTTGAGATGAATTTTTCTGAGTTTCCAATAATGAACATCAATTTATCTGGTGACTTTTCAATTGACCAACTGAAAAAATACGCAACATATCTAGAGGATAAAATTGAACTCATCTCAGACATTTCAAAAGTAGATATACGTGGAGTTCAGGAAAAGGAAGTGAAGATCAATGTCAATATTCATAAAATGGAAGCCACTGAAATTAGTTTCCAAGACATTGAAAATGCCATAGCTTTTGAAAACATGAGTGTTTCCGGTGGAGATATTCTTGTTGACGAATTCAGAAGGACAGTCCGTGTAATTGGAGAATTTACTTCTATAGAGGAAATAAAAAATGTGGTGGTAAAAAGAGAAAAATTCAACATTGTCCACCTAAAGGAGATAGCTGAAGTAACCTTTGATTTTGAAGAACGAAAGAGCTATGCCAGGGAATTTCAAAAACCTGTAGTCATGCTGGACGTTATTAAACGGGCAGGTGCTAACCTTATTGAGACTTCTATCAAGATAAATGAGATTATCTCGGAAGCAAAAAAAACCGAATTTCCTGAAACCCTCGATATTTCAATTACAAATGACCAGAGCGATATGACTAGAAGCCAGGTCAGCAATTTGGAAAACAGTATTATTTCTGGAGTAATTCTGGTAGTATTGGTTTTGCTTTTCTTCCTGGGTTTGAGAAATGCCTTGTTTGTTGGCACTGCTATTCCCCTTTCCATGTTTATGGCCTTTATGATTCTTGGAGCCATGGGTGTTACCTTAAATTTAATGGTCCTGTTTTCACTAATACTTGCACTAGGAATGCTGGTTGATAATGGAATTGTGGTCGTTGAAAACATATATAGACTAATGGACGAAGGGTTCCCCCCAATACAAGCTGCTAAAAAGGGCGTAGGGGAAGTAGCTTTGCCAATAATAAGCTCAACAGCAACCACCTTAGCAGCATTTATTTCCTTAGCCTTTTGGCCAGGCATGATGGGAGAATTTATGAAGTTCCTGCCAATCACCTTGATCATTGTGCTTGGTTCTTCACTATTTGTCGCACTTGTGATCAACCCAGTTCTAACTGCCGTATGGATGAGAGCAGGCAATCATAAAATCAATAAACACAAAGCATTTAAAAAGGCATTAATCCTGATCGGAATTTCAATCTTTTTTTACTTTTTCAAAACATTTGCCCTGGCTAACTTACTCTTGGCTGCAGGTGTCATCATCCTTTTAAACATATATATTTTACATCCGGCATCCCTTGTTTTTCAGAGCAAGGTGATTCCCACTCTTGATCGCAAGTATAAATCCATGCTTAGTATGGCGTTAACAGGTTCAAAACCCATCGTTTTATTCTTTGGCACTATCGCACTTTTAGTTCTTTCATTCGTGCTTATTGGAATCTTTACACCCAAAGTTGAATTCTTCCCTATAAATGAACCAAAATATGTTAACATATTTATTGAAAAACCAATAGGAACAGACATAGAATCTACCAATAAGCTTACCAAATTAATTGAACAAGATGTAATAAATTTACTTACAAAATACATCGACACTTCATCCTATAATGGGAAATCAATAGAAGACAACTATTTGGTAGAATCAATTATTGCGCAAGTAGGAGAAGGCACTAGCGATCCTTCAAGAGGTCCGATAATGGGTAACACCCCTCATAAAGGACGTGTGCAGGTGTCCTTTGTTGATTTCCAAAACAGAAGAGGCGTAAGCACCAAAAATGTTTTAGAAGAAATTAGAGAGGCTGTTAGGCACAAATATCCGGGTGCGCAGGTTACTGCAGATAAGGATGAGGCCGGCCCACCCAGGGGGAAACCAATCAAAATTGAAATCACTGGAAAAAACTATGATTCTTTAATTGTTTACTCTGAAAGAATCAAAAACTTCATTAACCGAAATAATATAGCAGGAATTGAAGAGCTGAAGCTGGATGTTGACTTAGGTAAACCTGAATTAATAATTGAGATAGACAGGGCAAAAGCAAGAAGATTAAATTTATCCAGTGGTCAAATTGGCTCTGCAATAAGAACTGCTATTTTCGGGAAGGAAGTGTCAAAATATAAAGAGGGTGAAGATGATTACCCTATCAATATACGCTTTCAAGAGAACTTCCGACACAACCAGGAGACACTAATGAACCAAAGAATTACTTTTAGAGATCAAATAACAGGAAAAATCAGGCAAGTGCCAATATCTGCTGTAGCTATAGCACGAAAAAGTTCCACATTCAGTGCAGTAAAGCGAAAAAACCTTAACCGGGTTGTAACAATTGACTCAAATGTTGAAGTTGGGTATAATCCAACTGAAACTGTAGATAATATCAAACGAGCTTTACAGGATTTCAGGTTACCTTCTGGATATAAAATAAAGTTTGCTGGAGAGCAAGAAGATCAGGCTAAAGAGATGGGTTTCCTCAGCAAAGCACTTATGGTTGCCGTATTCCTGATCTTTTTAATCATGGTTTCTCAGTTCAATTCTGCAATTACTCCCTTTATAATTGTAACATCAGTCTTATTTAGCCTTATCGGAGTTTTAATGGGCTTGGTGATCTTTCAAATGGATTTCATAATAATAATGACTATGATTGGAATAATTTCACTTGCTGGAGTTGTTGTGAACAATGCTATCGTGCTACTTGATTTCACCAATCTTTTGATAGAGAGGAAAAAGGAAGAATTATCTCATAATACCGATGATTCAAAGGAGAATATAATATTACCTCTTAATGATTTTAGAGACTGTATTATTGAAGGTGGAAAAACCAGGTTAAGGCCGGTATTGCTAACAGCAATAACGACTATTTTAGGATTATTACCTCTGGCAATTGGATTGAATATTAATTTTTATACCTTATTTACAGCATTTGATCCACAAATATTTTTTGGTGGTGACAATGTTATTTTTTGGGGCCCAATTGCATGGACAGTAATTTTTGGGTTAAGTTTTGCAACTTTTCTTACGCTTGTAATCGTACCGGTGATGTATTTTCTTATTTATAGGCTGAAACACAAACTAACAAGTTAAATAGTATTTAATACGCATCACTATTCTTTAAAAACTTTAAAAAAAACATTCCAGATTACACTTTGGGTTAGTTAATTTATTTACATTTGCACCCATTGAATTCAATTTAAATTAACCGTGCCCAATAAACGGACACAAAAACACACACTAATGAAAAAGGTATATTTATTACTTTTCGCTGCAGGAATGTTCACTTTTGTAGCTTGTGGAGGTGGCGAAACTGAAGCTACTACTGAAGAAGCGGCTACTGAAGAAGCAGTTACTGAAGAAGCAGCTACTGAAGAAGCAGCTACTGAAGAAGCAGCTACTGAAGAAGCAAGTGAAGAGCTCGCTGAGCATGTATGCAATGACAAATGCACTGAAGAAGCATGTCATCATGCATGTGGTGAGAAAGGCCATACATGTTCTGATGCATGTCATAGCCATGAAGAAGGCGACGACGGTCATGATCACTCAGACGAAGAAGAAGCGGATGCTGGAGCTGAAGGATAATTATTTATTCAAAGCTTCAAAATGATTAAAGGGGTTCGGAATACCGAACCCCTTTTTTTTATGGCACCATATTAGCCAAAGGACTATGCTCCTTTTGATTAATGTACTTAATTGCAGTAAGTACATCCTTGTCAGTTCTGTTTAATACAGGATATAACCCCATATTGCCAAATAAGTTTTTAGCAATTAACACTTTAATTCTTTGAATAATTAAATGCTCAGACACTTTGAATCCTGGTTCATCTACTGCTACCCCTTTACTATAGGCAAATTCTTGAAATTCTTCCAATAATTTCTTGTCTACCTTTATAATTCTATCAAATGCAGCAAGATCTTTTATCTCAGATAATTGCTTTCTGTTTTTATCCGTATAGTCAAAAGCAAACATTCTTATTAACCCCTGATTTAAAATTTTTCTAAGATAATTAGATTTTCCCGCAGTATCCAGCCTAACCAAAACATCAGGCATAATACCCCCACCACCATAAACGGTTTTTCCACCTGGAGTAACAAACCTCAACGAGTCTGCAAAATAGGAGCTGTCCATATTAATCAACCCTTCTTCACCATAACGCTTATAAATTTCATAATAATACGCTTCAAGGCCTTTATCATAAGAACGCTGAATACATCTGCCAGTTGGCGTGTAATACCTTGCAATCGTTAATCTTACGGCAGAACCGTCAGGAAAGTTAAATTGCTCCTGAACCAGCCCCTTGCCAAAAGAGCGACGTCCCATAATTATGCCACGGTCATTATCTTGCAAAGCCCCCGCAACAATCTCGCTAGCTGAGGCCGCCCCCTCATCAATTAAAACAACCAGCCGCCCATTTTTAAAGGCACCTTGTTCAGTGGAATAATATGGGGCATGGGGATGTGATTTTCCTTCCGTATAAACAATCATTCTATTATTCTCCAAAAACTCATCAGCAAGCTTAATAGAAGCGGTCAGATAGCCTCCGGGGTTTCCACGAAGATCTAAAACCATGCCTTTAAGCTTACTGCGTGGCAAAGAGTTAAATGCTTCCTTGTATTCGTCAAAAGTATTAGCAGAAAATCTATTAATCTTAATATAACCAATCGAATCTTCTAGCATATAGGCAACATCAACACTATGGATCGGAATTTCTCCCCTTAAAATTTTATAATCAATAATCGCTGTAGTACCTCTTCTTGAAATACTCACTTCCACAAGAGTTCCTCTAGCTCCTCGTAACAGATTGATAGCATCCTTATTGGTGAACCCTACACCTGCAACGACCTCTCCTTCTATTTTTACAATCCTGTCTCCAGCCTCTATACCAAGTGCTTCTGATGGCCCTCCAGCTATTGGGCTGATTACTACAATGGTATCATTTATAATATTGAATTCAATCCCTATTCCATCAAAGTTGCCTTCCAGTGGCTCATTATATGAAGATAAATCTCTAGGTGGAATATAAGATGAATGAGGGTCAAGATCTTTCAACACTGCTACTAGCGAACCCTCAATAAGGTCTTCCCTGTTCACCGGATCGACATACTCCTCAAGGACATAATTTAATACATCATTTACCTTATTGAATTTTCCAATATTAAGCCCAAACATTTGTGCTTCGCCAGAAAGCAAATTATAACGTGACCCTATAAATACCCCTCCAGCAACGGCAATACCTAATAAAATTGGAAGAAATAAATATATTTTATTTTTGCGTTCAGCCATTAATACAAGAGTCGTTATATAATTAATTCCTAAACTTTCTTAGTTAACCTGCTAACAATAACTCCAAATCTCTCCAAAAATTCTATCCCTTCTTCTGTTTCCTGCCCCTTATATTCTGCATAGGAATTCAAAAAGTAAACTTGCTTAATTCCAGAGGTAAAGACCATCCTTGCACAAGGGAGGCATGGTGACAAGGTAATATAAAGGGTGGCTCCCTGTAAATCAACCTTATTCTTAGCAGCATATAAAATGGCATTCTCTTCAGCATGTAATGCCAACGAACAGCTGCCTTTACTACTTCTGGGACAACCCTCTACAGGCCATTCTATATCACAATTATGAGTCCCTGAAGGAGGGCCATTATATCCTAGTGACACAATACGAGTATCCTTTGTGATAACAGCACCAACCTTCATTTTAACACAATGAGAGCGCTTAGACAAATTCACTGCCAAATCAATATAGATATCATCAAAGCTCGGTTTTTCTTTATCATTCATATTATAAGGTGCCTATTTAGGAAAGACTCAGGGTGTTAATGCTTATGTATAACGCAGAACAATTAAATACGTTGCCTATAAAATCCAAGAATAATCTCTGTAGGCAAATATGTTTTAAACATAGTGATTAATCAAAATTAATCTGGTGCCGAAGGAGGGAATCGAACCCTCACTCCCGAAAGAACACGATTTTGAGTCGTGCGCGTCTACCAATTCCGCCACTTCGGCAATATTGCGCAGCGAAATTATAGATTTGTTTCCTCATCACAAAAGAGAAAATGCCTAAAATGATAATCATACTATTGTCTTTAAATTCCAATTTTAAAGTATTAACTTTGCATCCCTTTAATTTTATTAAATATCAGCCCAGAGCTAACAACCTAGGGAAATATGACAGCTGGAATTAAATTCTTTGCTGGTTCAGCATCACATGAACTGGCTCAATCAATTGCTGCTTCTTATGGAAAAGAATTAGGCACCCTGGATGTGATGCGTTTTAGTGACGGTGAATTCCAGCCCAGAATTACTGAGACCGTTAGGGGCTGTGATGTTTTTATTATCCAATCAACATTTCCCCCCACTGAAAATATATTTGAATTGCTCCTTTTAATAGATGCGGCAAAAAGGGCTTCTGCCAATCAAATTGTTGCCGTTATACCCTATTATGGTTTTGCCAGGCAGGATAGAAAAGACAACCCAAGAGTTGCTATTGGCGCAAAGCTTATTGCAAATTTATTGACTGCTGCAGGAATAACCAGAATAATGACCATGGATCTTCATGCTGACCAAATTCAAGGTTTCTTTGATGTTCCAGTAGATCATTTATTTGCATCGGCAATTTTCATTCCTTATCTGGAACATTTAGGTGTTGACAAACTGACGATGGCATCACCTGATACAGGAGGAACCAGAAGGGCAAATGCTTACGCCAAGCATTTAAACTCTGACCTTGTTATCTGTTACAAACAACGAAAAAAAGCCAATGAAATCTCAGATATGAGCGTAATTGGAGATGTTAAAGGCAAAAATATTGTCCTGATTGATGATATTATTGACACGGCCGGAACGCTGTGTATGTCTTCTCAAATGATGATGGATAAGGGGGCTGCTTCAGTAAGGGCAATCTGCACACATGCTGTACTGAGCGGAAAAGCCTATGAAAGAATTGAAAATTCTGTTTTAACAGAACTAGTTGTGACAGATACAATCCCATTAAAACAAAAATGCAGTAAGATAACTGTGCTGCCTATTGCAAACTTATTCGCAGATGTGATTAACAAGGTTCATAATTTTGAATCTATAAGCTCACATTTTATTTTTTAATAAAAACCAAGAATTTAATTCCGCTATAATGAAAACGCTATCAATTAAAGGAGAGATCAGAAAAACCCCTGGGAAAAAGAGTTCGAGAATTCTCAGAAGAAACAACCAGATTCCATGTATCCTTTATGGGGGTAAAGAAGAAACTTATTTCTCCTCCGATGAAAGAAACTTTAAAAAACTGATCTATAGCCCAGATGCATACAACGTTAAACTTTCCATTGGAGCCAAAGAACTAAATGCTGTAATGCAGGAAGTTCAGTTCCATCCCGTTACAGACAAAATTCTTCACATAGATTTTCTTGAATTGTTTGAAAACAAACCGACAGCATTACACATCCCTGTTATTCTTAAAGGAAATTCAATTGGTGTATTGGATGGTGGCCAGCTAATACAAAAGATGAGAAAGCTAAAAGTAAAAGCACTACCCTCTAAATTGCCTGATTACATTGAAATTGATATAGAAGATATTCAAATAGGTGGTTCTGTAAAAGTTGGAGACCTTTCAGTTGAAGGTGTTGAAATGCTCGATGGAGACAATGTCGTTATTCTAAGGGTTAAGACCCCAAGGTCTCTTAAAGCGCTGGAAGAAGAAATTGAAGCATTGGCTGGTGATACTCCAGAAGTTGAAGGCGAAGCTGTTGAAGGAGCTGAAGGCGAAACCGCTGAAGGTGAAGGAGCTGAAGGTGAAGGAGCTGAGGGTACTGAAGCAGAAGGAAAGCCTGAAGAGGGAAACAAAGGTTCTGATGAAACATCTAAAGCCAGCGGAGAAGGAAGCTAAATTTCTTTTTATGATTCTCAAAAATCTAAAAAGCAGATGCATAGCTAACCCTATGTGCCTGCTTTTTGTTTTTTTATATCTCTCTACCGATATCATAGTTATATATTCCACATAGACAAAAAACTTCATGAAATCATTAATTGTTGGACTTGGCAATATTGGAAAGGAATATGAACACAGTCGCCATAATATTGGATTTGACATACTGGATGCCCTAAGTGCTGATATGGATGGTTCATTTTCTTTAGAAAGATACGGCTATATACATAAACTCAGATATAAAAGCCGCACAATTATTCTTTTAAAACCATCAACTTTTGTAAACCTAAGTGGGAAAGCTGTAAATTATTGGCTTCAAAAAGAAAAAATCAAGGCTGAGAATCTGCTAGTTGTACTAGATGACCTTGCCCTGCACTTTGGATCTGTACGGATGCGTAAAAAGGGAAATGACGGAGGACATAACGGCCTAAAGAGCATTAATCAATTAATTGCCACCCAAGATTATCCTCGTTTAAGGTTTGGGATTGGTAGTGAATTTAATAAGGGAACCCAGGTTGACTTTGTACTTGGTGGTTGGACTAAGGAAGAAGAAAAAGCCCTCAATGACCGCAAGGAAATGGCAAAGAAAATGATTCTTTCTTTTTGTACACTTGGTTCAGACAGAACAATGTCAGATTACAACAACAAATAAACTGTTTATTATTAGCTTATTTTTGTCCTGGTTATCTTATTAGATAATAAAATGTCCTTAATTTACATGTTAATTTATTTTTACAACTAACAATCATAAAACCATGAAATCAAAGACTTTCCTATTATTGTCAATTTACCTCTTTTCCTTCATGCTCTCTGGCAATAAGGCAATGGCAAACATTGACACCATCACTATATCTGGCTTTACATTTATTCCAAGCAATCTAACGATTAACTCCGGAGATTCTGTAATGTTCTTTGGGATGAGCCCTAACCATCCGGTCGCACAAGATAATGGAGCATGGACAACCTTTACAAGCAATACACTACTTTCTTCAGAAATACAATCGCCAGGTACGTATAACTACTATTGCACCTTCCACGGTGCTCCTAGTGGAGTCGGAATGTCTGGAACGATAACCGTCTTAGCTGTCGATTCTTTATACATCAATGAGATCCATTATGACAATTCTGGAACAGATCAGGGGGAAGGTGTTGAAGTTGCAGGACCTGCCGGTACTGATTTATCTTGTTATTCATTGCTTTTTTATAATGGTGCAGATAGCTTGGAAGACCCTGCTACAACGTTGTCTGGAACCATACCAGACATGGGTTGTGGTTATGGCGTAGTTTGGTTTCCAATTTCAGGGATTCAAAATGGGCCTTCAGATGCAATTGGCTTACATAACACCTGCAATTCTGATGTAGTACAGTTTTTGAGTTATGAAGGGACCATTACGGCCATTGATGGGCCAGCTGCAGGAATGACATCGATAGATATTGGAGTATCGGAAGTTGGCTCTGCTATTGGCACCTCGCTGCAACTTCTTGGAACTGGAGTCATTTATGATGACTTTACATGGTCTGGACCTATTAATGCTACACCTGATCAGATGAATAGTGGTCAAATATTCTGCCAGGGGGATACAACCATTGCTTTTGTTACATCTGCAATGAACATAGAAGAAAGCGCAGGGGTTTTGACGATAGAAGTATCTATTATTAATCCAAGTCCTTCGAGCACATTCTCAGTGGATGTTGTCTATGTAAGCGGAACGGCTACCTCAGGCTTGGACTTCAGCTATACGTCTCCTCAGACATTAAATTTTCTTCCCAATGACTCTAGCAACCAAAGTACTTCAATTACAATCATTAATGATACAATACCTGAAGGTGCAGAAAACATTGTACTAATGCTGCAAAATGCATCTCAAGGTGTAACAATTGGCAATGATTCAGTACTCACGATAACAATTAATGGAAATGATGTCGTTTTAACTTCCTGCTCAGACATTTTCTATTCTGAGTATGTAGAAGGAAGCTCCAATAATAAAGCGCTGGAAGTTTATAATCCAACAATAGATACAGTTAATTTAAACAACTACACATTTTTAAAAAGAACCAATGGGCCAGGAACCATCAACAGCTATTCCTTTAATGGCATGCTGGCGCCTGATGATGTCTTTGTTATCGTAAATGCTGGTGGCGATTCCCTTAATTTAGTACCGCTAGGGGATACAAGCAGCTCACTGACCTTTTTCAATGGAGATGATGCATTGGCAATTGTAAATATTATAAGCGGAGACACGATTGATAAATTTGGAGAATGGGGTGTTGACCCGGGAACTAACTGGCTGGTAGATACGGGTGCAACGAGCGAATATACACTTGTTAGAAAACCATCTATCCAGCAGGGCGAATTGTATTGGTCTGATGGAGCCAATGAATGGAGTGTGTTTGCTCAAAATGACTTTAGTCATTTAGGAAGCCATACCATGACACCCTGCGCACAAGCAATAACAGCAAGCTTTTCAAGTAATTCACCAATTTGCATTACAGATAGTGCGTGTTTTTCAGACCTCTCAACCGCCGGTGCAGGAACAATTAATACCTGGTTCTGGGATTTTGATGATGGAAATAATAGCACGGTGCAGCATCCATGCCATATTTACACATCTGCAGGCACCTATAATGTTACCTTGGCAATTGTAGATGATAGTTTAAATACAGATACGTTCACACTGCAAATTACTATAACAGCTATCCCCATTGTAGCAGCAGGAGCCAATCAAACAGTATGTGCATCTAGTAATTGTATTGTGCTAGCAGGCTCTGTTTCCGGATCTACAAATACCGGAATTTGGACTACATCAGGATCAGGCACCTTTTCTCCATCTGATACAGACCTAAATGCTTGTTACGTACCTGATACTGCAGATACAGGTGCAGGCATGGTCAGCATTAACCTCACTTCAACAAATAATGGCAATTGTAATTCAGTCACAGACACACTTTTCATAAGCTTTATCCAAGGCCCTAATATAAACATCAGCAGTATGATTATAGATTCCAGCACTTGCGGTAACAATGATGGCAATATTACCGGAATAAGTATTTCAGGTGCAAGTCCTTTAACCTACTTGTGGGAAGACGGCCTGTCTAATGTAGTGGGAAACAATGCAGACCTCTTACTGGTTCCTTCAGATTGCTACAGCCTTACAATTACAGATTCTAACTCTTGTATCTCAAGTACTGGGCCTCATTGTATCTTTGATGCAGGAGCACCTCCTGCCCCATCTGTTGGTGGCTCTGGCACCTATTGCCAGGGAGACTCCATTGGAGTACTGACCGCAGCAGGAACTGGAAATACATTGTATTGGTTTTCAGATCCCTTATTAACAGATACAATTGGTGTTGGAAGTCCTTTTATTTCTGGAGCAACAGCTACAGACACCTTTTATGTTGCAGAAATGGGCTCTTGCTTAGGTCCTGCTAATGAAGTTATTATAACAATAGACGCGGCAGCCAGTGTATTTGCAGGAACTGACACAACATTTTGTGCAGGAGGAGTAGCAATACTTTCCGGTTCCATAGGTGGTAGTGCCAGCTCTGCAATATGGTCAAGTTCTGGAGACGGATCGTTCGATAATAGCGCTCTATTGAACGCTTCCTATACCCCAGGTTCTGCAGACATGGCTGCTGGAACTGTTACACTAACCCTGACAAGTGATGACCCAGCAGGTGCGTGTTTGGCTGCATCGGATTCATTGATAATCAGCCTTTATCCTGTGCCCATCGCCTCGTTTACTTCCTCCGCAACAAACCTTTTGGCTACTTTTACTGATATATCAACCACTACTTCAGGAACAATTATTGGATGGAGCTGGGATTTTGGGGATGGCAATACCTCCATTGTACAAAACCCAATAAACAACTACCAAGCTGATGGTACATACCAGGCATGCTTAACGGTTACTTCTGACCAGGGTTGTGTTTCATCTGCAAGCTGTAATTCCCTTACGCTTGTAAATGTTGGAATAGCAGAATCAGCAAAAATTTCGGCTGTAGACATATACCCAAACCCATCTGAGGATGGGATGGTCAACATGTCTTTTTCAGGCAACTATTACAAAGAGACAAGACTTCTTGTATATAATATTTATGGTGAAATCGTTAAGACACAATTCTTTGAAAACATTTCTAACCATGTATTAGACCTATCCCAATGTAGTTCAGGAGTATATTTTATCCGCATTTCCAATACCTCTGGAACAATCACAAAAAAAGTGAGTGTCCTTTAATTGCAAAGCTAGAGTATAAAATATATGGCCAGCTAACGAATTGGCAATAATCCAACCTCGTTCCTCTAATTCGAATTGTCAGTTTCAACAAATTTTTTATATATTGCTGACTCTTTTTAATATTATATAATGGATTAGTGGCTTTTCGCCAGATAAAAATGAACAATATTATGAAATCAAGAAATTTTATTTTGCATACATGCTTTGCTATAATTATTACTGGCCTATTCTTTTTGGGAGCAGGAAACAATAATGCTAAAGCCTATGATAATGGTCTCCAACCTTCTACTAGGTATTTCAAAATGTCGCCAAAAGTCACTGAGGATGACTATATGGCAAAGACCATAATTTTTAAGGTTAAACAAGATTATGTCCCATATTGCACCCTAGACCAGGTAAGCATCTCATCTCTTCAGGAGCAATTAAATGAGGTTGGCTCAACAGGCATAAAGAAAAAGTTTCCTTTTGCAAAGAGACCCGAAAAGAAAAAAAATAAATATGGGATGGATTATGCAAACCTGACCCTTATTTATGAGTTCAAGTATACTGCTGATTTGGGCGTTGAGCAGGTTATCAATAAATTATATGCATTAGGCATATTTGAATATGTCGAACCACATTATATTTATCAGCTGACGTATACACCCAACGATCCACAGGTTGGCTCTCAATATCATATTGGACAAGTTAAAGCATACCAAGCTTGGGATATTACCAAAGGAGACACCAATGTTGTTATTGGCATTGTTGATACAGGAGCAGACACTGACCATCCTGACCTAATGACCCAATACAAACACAATGCGGGAGACCCCATTGACGGCTCAGATAATGATGGGGATGGTTACATTGACAACAATTTAGGTTGGGACTTTGAAGATGACGACAATGACCCACAGGTTGTTGGAAGTGACCATGGGGTACATGTATCTGGTTGTGCAGCAGCAGCAACAGACAATGGAACAGGTGTTGCAGGGCCTGGATTTAATTGTAAAATATTGCCTATAAGAGCAGGTGACGCCAACCTGACATATGGATATGACGGAATCGCCTATGCTGCTGACCATGGAGCAGATATAATAAATTGCTCCTGGGGTGGGCAGGGTGGTGGCCAGCTGGGACAAGACGTTATTGACTATGCCACTATTAATAAGGACGCCTTGGTTGTGGCTGCAGCAGGAAATGATGGAAGTGAAGATATCTTTTATCCTGCCAGCTACAATCATGTTCTTAATGTAGCGTGGACGGGCTCATCAGACAATATAGACCCTTCATCAAATTTTGGCTACAATATTGATGTTTGTGCACCAGGAGGTTTCGTTTATGCTACTGTAAATGGTGGCAATTATGGTTATAATAGTGGAACCTCCATGGCTTCACCGGTAGCTGCTGGCTGTGCTGCACTGATCAGATCAGAATTGAGCTTTTTAGATGCAATTCAAGTCGGCGAGCAACTTAAAGTAACATGCGATGATATCTATTCGGTAAACAATGTTGATTATCAGGACAAGCTAGGAGCTGGCAGGGTAAATGCTTTCGCTGCTGTAAGTGGTGTCACAAAACCTTCTGTTATAATGACAGAAAGGAATGTTACAGATGGAAATGATGAGGCATTTGTTATTGGAGATACCTTGGTAATTGATGGTATATACACCAATTTTTTATTTCCAACAGGAAGCATAACAGCCACCCTAACTGCATCATCTGCCAATGTCAACATCATTGACGGCAACACTAGCCTGGGTACTTTGGGAGCATTCGGTGGGACAGCAGATAACATTTCAGATCCATATTTGGTAAAAATATTGCCGGGTGCAAGTTTTAATGAGAAAGTTACTTTTGAATTAGCCCTTACAGATGGTACCTACAACACCTCAATATTCTTCCAGATAATAATCAATGTTGATTATATAAACATTGCGATTAATGATGTTGCAACCTCTATAACCAGTAAAAGCCTGACTGGCTTCAACGACTTCAGTATTCAGCAGGAAGGATTAGGCTTCATCTATCCCTACAATTTGCAGGGTACTGGAGACAATATCCTTTTTGACTGTGGCTTAATGATTGGTATTTCTTCCAATGTTTCTGACAACGTAAGGACCACCGGAGGAGGAACTGATCAAGATTTTGTTTCTGTAAATAATGTGCAAAGACTTCCAGTGCCGGTCTTTTCTGAGTTTGACTGCGAAGGCGACTTTAATGATGCCAGCAATTCGTCTCCTCTGGGAATTGATGTAGGCCACAAGGCATTTGCCTGGAGTGAGACAGGCCACCGAAAGTATGTAATTGTAGAATATAATATCAAAAATAATTCCGGAGGCACATTAAGTGATGTATATGCAGGATTGTTCGCCGACTGGGATATAAATGATTACGCACAGAACAAAGGGGGGACTGTTCAGGGGAGCAGATTGGGTTATATATATGACACCCAAACTTCTGGAGTATGGGCAGGTATGCAAGTAGTATCCACTTCTGGTGGTTTCATTCATAACGCAATGTTCAATAATGCCACGGATGATCCAGGTGGGGGTGGCGTATATCCCAACACGACCTATGGCACACCTGAAAAATACACCTCATTGAGCACCATAGACCTGACTTCTGGAGGCTCAGGAGTTGGTAAAGACGTATGTAATGTTGTTTCTACCGGACCTTTTACCTTGTCGGCAGGAGATTCTGTAATTGTTGCTTTTGCCATCATGGCAGGTGATGATCTGGCGGATATTACAGAAACAGCGGATTCGGCATATATAAAGTATAACGGAGTTCCGCTACCAACAGGAATTAATCAGAATAAAGCCCCATTGGTAACAAAGGTCTATCCAAATCCGAATTCAGGAATTGTTACCCTTGTCTTTGGTGATAAAATTGAGAGTAATAGTTTTGAATTGTCGTTAAGAAATTTACTTGGCCAAGAGGTGATCAATGAAGAAAGAAGCTTCAATGGCCAAAAGAAATTCCAATTAAATCTTGAGAATTTGAATCAAGGTGTCTATTTCCTTAACGTTAAAGGAGACCATTCAGACCAGTCGTTTAAGATTCATGTTCAATAGGCCAAGCTGCAAGCTTACCTTGATCTAATTGGCAAGTATGAGGACATTATCTCTTTTGAATGGCAGTTAATATCACCATTTGTCCTGACATACAAATACCCATTGCAGATTTTGGGATGGAATACTTTATCCAAACCGGCAGATCGTTTTGTTTGAACTGATCTTCCAGCTTATCTGGCTCTAATTTCTTGCCATTGTCAAGCTTTATCATATAGTTACAGCCATCCAAACCAGTCATATCAACAATGTTTGCAGGAATATAGCCTTCTTGCTGATAATTAATAATTACCTCTTTTGGGGCCGTCTTATCCTCAGTGGCAATGGGAACAGCTTTCCTGGAGCAGGAAGCAGTGAAGACTAAAAAACCCAGTGCAAAAATAAAATTTCTCATAGCTTAGATTTAAAAAATGAATTTATATTAATCCGCTCCTCAATTACCGTTCTTAAACCAGAAATTGCCACTCTCTTTTGAGACATGCTGTCCCGCTCTCTTACAGTAACTGTATTATCTTCCTTAGTTTGGTGATCAATTGTAATGCAAAATGGCGTTCCGATCGCATCTTGCCTTCTATATCTTTTTCCTATCGTGTCTTTCTCCTCATATTGGCAATTAAAATCCAATTTCAGATCGTCCATAATTCCCTTTGCAATTTCCGGAAGGCCATCTTTTTTTACCAAAGGAAACAGGGCCACTTTTACCGGAGCCAGCGGTTCAGGAATTTTCATTACCACCCGCGTACTGCCATCTTCCAGCACCTCTTCAGTATAGGCATGAGACATGATAGCTAAAACCATCCTGTCCAGTCCCATGGAAGTCTCAACCACATAGGGCGTATAATTTTCATTGGCTTCACTATCAAAATACTGCAGCTTTTTACCGCTAAATTTTTCATGGGCAGATAAATCAAAATCCGTTCGGGAATGGATGCCTTCCAATTCCTTAAACCCAATTGGAAAGTCAAATTCAATATCCACCGCCGCATTGGCATAATGCGCCAGATTATCATGATCATGATAACGGAGCTTGCCAGCAGGAAGGCCTATGGACAAATACCAATTCATCCTGCTTTCTTTCCAGTGCTCATACCATTTAAGCTCTTCACCTGGCTTAACAAAAAACTGCATTTCCATTTGTTCAAATTCCTTCAACCTAAAAATAAATTGCCTCGCCACAATCTCGTTCCTAAAGGCCTTGCCTATTTGGGCAATTCCAAATGGAATCTTCATCCTGCCCGTTTTTTGAACATTTAAAAAGTTTACAAAAATTCCCTGGGCAGTTTCTGGCCGCAGATAAACGGTTGTAGCATCAGCACTTACTGAGCCCATTTCCGTGCCAAACATCAGGTTAAATTGTCGTACTTCGGTCCAATTCCTTGATCCGCTTTCAGGACAGGCAATTTCACAGTCTATAATTATTTGTCGAATCTCATCCAAATCGCTCTTCTCCATAGCTGCTGTTAGCCGGCCATTAATAAGGTCTATTTTAGCCTGGTAACCCTTAACCCTCTCGTTGGTAGCAAGAAAGGTTTCCTTATTAAAATCATCACCGAATCTCTTTTCAGCTTTGCCAACTTCCTTGTTGATCTTGGCCCTGATCTTATCCAAATAGTCTTCAATCAAGTTATCTGCACGGTACCTCTTCTTTGAATCCTTATTGTCAATCAAAGGGTCATTAAAAGCATCTACATGCCCAGAAGCCTTCCAGGTAGTGGGATGCATGAGGATGGCTGCATCAATACCTACGATGTTCTCATGCATCTTAACCATCGCAGTCCACCAATACGCTTTTATGTTATTCTTCAGTTCAGATCCATTCTGGCCATAATCATAGACCGCACTCAGGCCATCATAGATCTCACTGGATTGAAATACAAACCCATATTCCTTTGCATGTGAGATGACCTTCTTAAAAATATCAGTGGCTTGAGACATCTTGAAATATTTTATTAGTCTGCAATAGTCTGACAAAAGTAATTAATCTGATTTTACATGCAATTTATTTCATCTTCCATATTTATCGGTTAATAGTATCTTTGTCTTCAATCCCAAAATACATCGCATGATATCTTCGCATTATAACAAGATACACTTGGTGAGATTTACCTTAATAATGACCTTGATGTTGGCTGTATTGACTTCATTTGGCCAGGTAACAATAAAGGGTGTCGTTAAAGATGACATAAGTGGCGAGACCATGATCGGTGCTGCGGTAGTCATAAAGGGCACAAGTATTGGCGGCGTTACTAATTTAGATGGCAAATTTGAATTTATTGCCCCTGCCTCTCCACCATTTACCTTAGTTATCTCATTCCTTGGTTATACCACCCAAGAAATTGAGATCAAATCAATTACCCAAAAAATTGATGTTGGACTGACAACTGATGAGGTACTGATGGATGAAGTAAAAATAGTTGGGGAACGAATTTCACAAAAACAAAAAGAATCGCCTCTAACTGTTGAGTCCATGGATGTGCTCGCTATTAAAGAAACTGCTTCAGCAGATTTCTACGAAGGTGTCGGCCAGCTTAAAGGGGTAGACCTGACAAGCGCAAGCATGTGCTTCAAGGTAATTAATACAAGGGGGTTCAACAGCACCTCTCCTGTACGATCGTTACAGATCATTGACGGAGTAGATAACCAATCGCCGGGCCTGAATTTCTCTTTAGGCAATTTCCTTGGGGCATCCGAGATGGACGTGATGAAATTAGATATTATCCAGGGGGCAAGCTCAGCCTATTTTGGCCCCAATGCTTTTAACGGCGTTATCAGCATGACAACGAAAAACCCCTTCCAATTTCCTGGTTTGGCGGTGGGTGTTAAAATTGGAGAGCGTGGCTTATTTGATGCTGGGTTCAGATATGCCCAGGTGTTCAAGAACAAAGAAGGAGAAGAGAAGTTTGCTTATAAGCTCAGTTTCTCATTTATGCGGGCTAATGACTGGGAGGCGACTAATATGGATTCAACCATACAGTCGGAGGTAGATTCAAATAATCCAGGGGGTTATGATGCGGTAAACAGGTATGGTGATGAAAACTATGGTATCAGTAGCAACAACTACAATAATGCAGGCAGCCTGGTAACCAAGCCTGGGCTAGGCATCATCCATAGAACCGGATATCAAGAAACCGACCTGGTGGATTACAATGCTCAAAACATCAAAGCAAATTTAGGCATGCATTACAAATTAAAACCAGAGGTGGAACTTATTTACAATTCCAGCTTCGGCAATGGCACTACCATTTATCAGGGAGATAACAGATATAGCCTAAAGGACATTCTGTTCTTTCAAAACAGGATAGAGATGAAAAAGAAAGACAAATTTTTCATCAGGGCCTACGCAACACATGAAGATGCTGGAAACTCCTATGATGCCGTATATACTGCCTTTATGCTACAAGATGCTACCCAAAACGATATTGATTGGAGCCAGGATTACTTAAATTATTGGTTGGGTGGCGTACCTTCATCAACTCCTGGTTCTGTTCCTGGTGGCATGAAAGCCAATGTCGAAGCTCTGCCAGATTGGCCAGAGGCATTTGTAAACAATAGCTTTAATGAAGCCTATTATGATCTTGCTGCCATTGTTTTAGAAAAAAATAGAGATTCCCTTGTTAAGTGGCATGGATATGCAAGAGACTTTGCAGACAGTGAAGGGCTAGGCTTTTACCAGCCAGGTACTGACAGGTTTGATTCTGCAAAAGCGGCTATTATTAGTGACACGTTGGGAAAAGGAGGAACAAAGTTAATTGACAATTCGGCACTTTATCATATCCATGGGGAGTACAGATTCAGCCCTGCATTCATGGACATCATTGTAGGAAGCAATTTCCGATTATACAAGCCTGTTTCTCATGGCACCATCTTTAGTGATACTGGAGATGTTGTTATCAGTAATTCGGAATATGGATTTTATGCTGGCATTGAAAAGAAAATATTTGAAGAGAAACTAAAAATAAACTTAACCAATAGATTAGATAAAAACACGAATTTTAACTTTCTGTTTTCTCCTGCAGCATCCTTGGTATATACGGCTAATATAGCAAATATTATTAGGGTGTCATTTTCATCAGCAATCCGAAATCCTACTTTAGCAGACCAATATCTTTATTATGATGTAGGCAGAGCTATTCTACTAGGCAATTTACATGGATATGACTCCCTGGTAACAATTGAATCATTGGTGGATTTTTATTCTGCATATCCAAAAAACCTGGACACACTACATTTTTTTAATGTTGCCTCAGTAGTGCCGGAAAAGGTTAAAACCATTGAGTTTGGTTATCGTGCCACCTTCTTTAATTCCATTTACCTTGATTGTAATTATTATTATAGCCTTTACAAAGACTTTATAGGTTATAAAATAGGCGCTGATCTCGTTATTAATGAGACTGACCCAAACAAAATAACTGCTGGACAAGTATATAGGATAGCCTCTAACGCAGACTCCACCGTAACTACGCAGGGGTTTACTATCGGATTGAACTACTTTTTTAAAAAATATATTGCTTTGAATGGGAATTACTCATGGAACAAGCTTGAAAAGAAGGGAACAGAAGACCCTATTATTCCGGCATATAATACACCTGAGCATAAATTCAATGTGGGTGTCAGTGGAAGGGATATTAAAACAAAAATTGGCACGATAACCAAACTCAATGGTTTTAACCTTTTCCGGCACTACTG
>JYMV01004616.1_pt1 | contig 23534 bp, 22 predicted proteins | sample 338911 | NCBI WGS metagenome assembly JYMV01 (sample SAMN03354496, study PRJNA234377) | hydrothermal vent metagenome | biome: Deep sea; feature: Hydrothermal plumes at the Eastern Lau Spreading Center, Western Pacific Ocean; material: Seawater | place: Tonga | collected 2009 | depth 2000 m m
AATCCGTCACCCTACTTCATGGACTTGATAACATACATCATCTTTTCACCAATTCCACATCACGTGATCGAGAAACACGGCATCAAGTGGACTCAACCCGCCAATATTGTCGTCAATGGGCCTTTTAGAATGAGTGAGTGGAAGCTGCGTGATCATATTACGCTCACCAAGAATCCCCGCTATTGGGACGCCGACAAGGTATGGCTCAACGGAATTCAGATATACGATACCGAAAGCGAAAAGACGGCCTTTGATTGGTATGTGCGTGGAAAGGTGATGTGGACACCGGGTCTGGTTCCCGCGGGCAAGGTGTCTGAACTCCGTCGTTCGGGTCGCAGTGATTACCACATCGATCCGATTCTCTGTGTCTACTATTACGTAATCAACATGAAGAAGCCGCCCCTGGACGATATTCGTGTGCGCCGAGCCTTCAACCTGGCTATCGATAAGGGGCGTATTGTCAGACAGTTACTTGGGCAGGGGCAAAAACCCGCCACTCATCTCATACCGCCGCTTTTTGGCCGGACCCACGGATACAAGGAAGCTCGCGGTGACAATTTTGACCCTGAACACGGCCGGAAGCTGTTGGCTGAAGCCGGATATGGTCCCAAAGGGAAGCCTTTTCCCAAGATTACACTTGTCTACAACACCTATGAAGGCCATCGTTTGCTTGCAGAATTCGTGCAGCGTTCACTTCAAACACATCTCGGTGTAGAGATAGCCATCAACAACATGGAGTGGAGAAGCCTGTTACCCAAACTCACCACCGGTGATTTCCAGGTTGGCCGTTCTGGATGGTGTGCAGATTTCCCCGACCCACAGGATTTTCTTCAGGTGTTCTATACAGGGGGCCATCACAACTATTCCAACTATGAGAATCCCGCCTTCGATCGAATCATTGATAAGCTTCGACATACACGAAGCACCACCGATCGAAACCGCCTGAGTTTTGAGGCGGAGGCAATCTTGAATCGCGATATGCCCGTATTGCCGCTCTATTTTTATGTGCGAGGCTATATGTTGAGCGACTTCGTACGGGGTATTGGTGACCCGCCACAAGTTCAAGGGCGTTATCTCCTAAAACGCGTGCGATTTGAATCCAAGGCCAAGACCCAATGATTCGCTACATCGCTCGCCGCCTATTGGGTGCCATTCTGGTGGTCTTCTGTGTTTTCTCGTTGTCTTTTCTAATTATGCGTTTGGCGCCGGGAAGCCCTTTTGATCAGGATAAACAGTTGCCGCCTGAAGTGGTTTCTAATCAGGCTAAAGTGACAGGAATGGCCGAGGCTATTTCAGCGCCTTCCGGGGTTGTCAGTGAGCTCCTGGTGGGCCGGGGTGACGACGTGGCAGCTGGACAGGTGTATGCCAGGTTAGAAGAGAATGGTCGATTGACTGAAGCAACCGCTGAGCGAGATTTCACGGTCTTTCGTGTTGTTCGACGAATCGGCGAAAAAATAGAAACAGGCAGTCCCATTTTATACGCCGAGACCAGCCTATGGTCGCAATACTTCACGACTGTCGGCAGTTATGCTCGTTTCGATTTTGGCGTCACCTTTGACAGTAAAGGTCAGCGCACGGTGATAGAAAACATTCGTGAAACACTGCCCGTCAGTGCTGAATTGGGACTTTATGCTCTTATCATTGCGCTTGTTCTCGGCGTATCTAGCGGACTGATTGCCGGGCTGAAACAGAATTCCTGGATTGATTATAGTGTGATGTCTGCGGCGATGGTGGGTATCTCAGTTCCTTCTATCGTGTTGGGTCCCATCTTCATCTTAGTCTTTATTATGCAGCTTCAGTGGTTGCCGGCTCACGGCGGCTGGGAAGGCGGGATTTTCTCTGGTTGGGGTCAGAAAATTCTTCCGTCGATTACGCTAGGGTTGGTTTATGCGGCCTACTTTGCACGTTTGACCCGTGGCGGAATGTTGGAAGTCATTGGTCAGGATTGGATTCGCACGGCTCGGGCAAAGGGATTGCCCGAACGTCTCATCATTTTCCGTCATGCTCTAAAAGGTGCCATTTTACCCGCCGTCACATTTATGGGCCCCGCACTCGCCCATCTCCTGGTGGGTTCTGTCGTCGTTGAAATGATTTTTGCGATTCCAGGCATATCCAAATACTTCGTGGTTTCAGCAATCAATCGCGACTACCCCATGGTGATGGGTGTGGTGGTGCTCTATTCAGCTTTCCTGGTCTGTTTCAATCTGGCGGTCGACATTGCTTATGCTTATTTGGACCCGCGGGTGAAGTATGAGTAGTCCGAAGTCATCAGCAGGAGCGTCGCTGGGAGAGCAGGCGTTACGTCGTTTCAGAAAAAACAAGCTCGCCATGGTGGGTGCAATCATTGTCCTGATCATGGCAGTACTTGGTTTTGGGGCGCCTTTACTGTCGGCCTATGTCACCCATTTTTCATTGGACGAACAACATAACGATTTCAAGCTGCAGCCGCCGGGCACTCAAGACATTTCGATTGATTATCCCAGCTTTGATGGCGATTCGAGTCATTTCGCGATGTTGGATCTCAATCATGATGGTGTGATTGGTGGACAGACAGAGTTTCAAAACCTGCGGTGGATCAATCGCTTCTTGCTCTTTCTGTTCAACGACTACGATCTGGTCAGCCCCGAGGACAAGTTGACCGCTTCTCTCAAAGAAAATCGTCTAATGGGACTACATCCAGATGATCTGATTGAAATCCGCGAATTTCCCGTAGCGTACGATGATCTGGAGTCTAGTTTCAGGGATGAATTTTCCGCTTTTGTCAGGAAACGAATGCCCGATGCCGAGTCCAGTGATGATGCCGCCGTAGAACGCGCATCAAGACAGCGCTTTGGGCAGTTGGGACTGGGACGAGATACGCTTTTCGCAAAGTTGGATGCCAACCATGACGAGCAACTGAGTTTGGAAGAAGTCATCCGTTATCAACGACCTTTTCGACCCTTTGATAGCCGTGAAAAAGTGCTGAGTCACATGGATAAGGATGGAAACCATGAGATTAGTGCGACCGAGTTTTTGGGTGCGCCTCGGCTTCATACTTTCTGGCTGGGCACCGATCACTTAGGTCGCGATGTTCTGACACGAATTTGTTACGGCGCCCGAATATCAATCATGATTGCTCTCTTAGCCACCTTTGTGAGCTTTGTTATTGGGGTCACCTGGGGCTCAATCGCCGGCTATTACGGAGGCCGGGTGGACAGCGTCATGATGCGGATTGTGGACATCATGTACGGACTACCGTTCATGTTCATTGTTATCTTGCTCATTGTTGTTTTTGGTCGCAGCACAATCAATTTGTTCATTGCTCTGGGTGCAGTTCAGTGGCTCACCATGAGTCGAGTTGTGCGCGGTCAGGTCATTTCGCTCAAGACCCGCGATTATGTAGAAGCCGCCCGCGCTATTGGTGTTCCACGCATCAAAATAGTGTTTCGGCATTTGCTTCGAAATACGGTGGGACCCGTCATTGTCTACTCCACACTGATGGTGCCCGCTATCATTTTGGAAGAAGCGTTCTTGAGCTTTCTAGGGCTGGGTGTGCAACCGCCCAATCCAAGTTGGGGCAATATGATTACCGATGGTGCCAAGGTAATGGAGAGTTATTCTTGGCTCATTGTGTACCCAGGCAGTTTTTTGGCGCTGACCCTATTCTCAATGAACTTTGTGGGTGACGGCATACGTGACGCGCTCGACCCTCAGATGCAAAAGGACTAATCGGTGAGTTTGCTCAAGGTCAATGATTTGCATGTGCACTTTAACACTGACGATGGTGTTGTGCGCGCAGTCAATGGTCTGAGTTTTGACCTTTCGGTGGGTGAGACGCTGGGTTTGGTGGGTGAATCTGGAAGTGGCAAATCGGTGAGTTGTCTTGCTCTTATGGGCCTGTTGCCGTCACCGCCCGCGCTCATTGCCGGGGGCCAGATTGAATTTGACGGTCAACAGTTACTGAATTTGTCAAAGCGGCAAATGAGGTCGCTGCGCGGCAACCGTATCGCTATGATTTTTCAAGATCCCATGACCTCTTTGAATCCATTCTTGAAAATTGGTCGTCAACTCACTGAAGTACTCGAATTACATAAGAATCTTTCGTCCAGGGACGCCACGCGTAAGGCCATTGAAATGCTTGAGAAAGTCGGAATTTCCGACGCCGAGCAGCGCATCGGTAGCTACCCACACGAATTATCCGGCGGTATGAGACAGCGAGTCATGATTGCTATGAGCTTGCTCTGTGAACCCGCCCTTCTGATTGCCGATGAGCCGACAACCGCGCTTGATGTGACGATACAAGCGCAAATCTTGGAATTGCTAAATGAACTTCAAAATGAGTTGGGCACTGCCATCATACTCATTACTCACGATCTGGGTGTGGTTGCCGGGACCGCTGATCGCGTTCTGGTCATGTATGGCGGTCAACTCATGGAGCAGACGAATACCAACGATCTCTTTGCCAATCCGCAGCATCCATACACTCAGGGTCTGTTGGCTTCAATTCCTCGTTTCGACAGTGACCGCAATGAACCGCTTCACACGATTGAAGGGCGACCACCGTTGCTTACTCAAGCGATAACGGGGTGCCCTTTTGCTCCTCGTTGCGCTCTATCGACTGCTCAATGCATTCAACAAGCACCCACTAATTGTTCAACTATTCCCGACCATCAGGTGAATTGTTGGGCTCTTGAGGAAAGCAGCTCATGACTCAGCCGCTTATTCGTGTTTCCGGACTAAAAGTTCACTTTCCGTTGACCCGGGGGGTGATCATGGAGCGTCAAATAGGTTCGGTCAAAGCCGTGGATGGAATTGATCTCAACATCATGGAGGGGGAGACCCTGGGTCTGGTGGGTGAGAGTGGCTGCGGAAAATCCACGACGGGTCGTGCCATTCTTCAACTAACGCGACCCACCGCAGGTTCAATCAAATATCGCGATATTGAACTGACTGAGTTGTCGGGTGAAGCGCTTCGGAAAATGCGCCGAAAGATACAGATTATTTTTCAAGATCCTTATGCCAGTCTCAATCCGAGGATGACCGTTGAGCAAATTATTGGTGAGCCCGTTTCGGAACATGGCATGGCCCGTGGCAAAGAGCTCAAGACGCGAGTTTACGAGCTCATGGAAATGGTGGGTCTGGACCCAGAATATATCAAACGCTATCCGCATGAATTTTCGGGCGGGCAGCGTCAACGCATTGGGATTGCACGTGCTCTAGCACTTAAACCGGAGTTCCTTGTTTGCGACGAGCCGGTCAGTGCATTGGATGTTAGCGTTCAGGCGCAAGTTCTCAATCTACTCAAGTCACTGCAGCAAGAGTTCAAATTGACCTATCTCTTTGTCGCCCACGATCTGGCCGTGGTTCGGCATTTGAGTACGCGAATCGCAGTCATGTATTTGGGCCGGATTGTGGAGCTGGGCGAGAGCGAAGAAATATGTCGTGCGCCTAAACACCCCTACACGCAGGCCCTGATCAGCGCGATTCCCATTCCGGATCCGGTGGAGGAGGCCCAACGCCGGCGGATACTGCTGGATGGAGATGTACCGAGTCCGCTCAACCCGCCTTCAGGCTGCGCTTTTCATACTCGTTGCCAATTTGCGACTGAGCAGTGCAAAGTTGAGACGCCGCAACTTAGAGAATATGCCCCCGGTCATACAGCCGCCTGCCTTCGATTGGACGAGCTTTCATCTCAGATAGAGACAGGCAACGAACGAACAACCCGCTGAATCGCAGGTCGCTATTTTTCGATTGGGAGAACCTTGCCTTTACGCCACTCAAGTTCTTCTAAACGTGGGCAAGAGCATCCCCAGGATTGAGGAAGCAAGGGGCAGGTACGTTTAGCAATCTCACGGTGTCCCCGGCTATTGGGATGAATATGATCAAACGCTCGGAAGGTTGGTTTCATATACCAAAGCGGCACCCGACTCGCCCGTTCAATGGCCTGTTGAGCATTGGGATACCTTTTTTTCAGTTTGCGGCTGCGCTGAAAGATTCGGGTGAGGCGGGCAGGGTCCCTTGGGGTGACATCAGAATTTCGTAACGGACTGTCGTATAAATTAATACCAATATCCGGCAGTTCCCCTTCCTTCCATTCGCTTAGAGCTTTGTCTTCTTCTTTGGCATAGCGTCCCAGTGCCTGGTTTCTTTGTAATTTCCCGAGAACAAAATCCACCACTTTCCGAGTTTTGTCGTAGTAGTCCAGTCCGTCAAAATCGTGCCATCTTTTGTCCCGATCAGATCCCCATGGAGTGAGCGTCAGGGCTGCAACACGAACGCCCTTTTTATGAGCTTTTGCAAAGAGTTCAGACGTAAACTTGATCGTCATTTCAGGTGAAAAAATGCTATTGAGGCCACCGTTGTACATCAACCAGTACTCAAAACGTTCGTCGGCTAGCTTGACCCGCGGGTTTTGGAGGAATTGGCGTTTGAAGCGATGCTTGAGTTTGGGCGCTCCATACCCTGTTTGAGCACGATTCTTGATCTCGATATTGCTACAAACTGTCTCCAAAAAGTGGCCAAAGTTACCCGCCTTCCAGTTGGCAATCGAACCACCAATGATCACCACTTTGACAGTACGAGTGTCCACCTTGTAGCTCCACCGGCCAAGAGGCTCTTTCTTGGGCCCCGCCGCCCATGCAGTGAGTGCTAGCAGGCTTCCAGCCAATACAATTGGAAGGGCGATTTTATACATCTTCATTTGCCACATCGTTTCCATTCACCCAGATTTCCGGCTCGTCGACGACATTCGATTTCAGCCTTGGTTGCGTATTGTTGGCAGGAAGATAGGCATTGCCCAAGATAATCGCTGCGCGAAGCATCAATTTTTTGTTGCCATGCCTGTGCGATGGGCGTTGATTCGGCTTTGAGATCAGCCGGCATTTGCTCCCAGGCAGTTATACGATGGCCTCCTCGTCGACTGCTTAATTGGTAGGGGCGTTCACATGCCTCGAGGCAGGTTTCTTCCAGGTCCGCGCAGCCCGCCAGCAAGAAGATGAGCGAGAGAATCGTTCCCAGTGTCTTCATGTGTTTTTCTCGGATTTGTGCTGCTCCAGATACTCCAGATAGTAAATTAAGAGTCCTGGATTATTGCCTTCGTCAATGGTGCGGATTCGTATGGCCATGGCACTGGTATAAGTCGATCCTGCGGGCGGATCCAGCTTCCGACCCATTGTTCCGAAGATTGAAACCGGTCGCTTGATACCTTCTATCTCTAGAGTGAGGTCACATCGCAATCGAACACCAAAGCCCGGTAAGACGCTGCTTGTATTAACATTGAGCCAGCGCTCGTTGAGACGTAGGGCACGCCCCCAATAGCGGCCACCGGCGACCACATAGGCACAAGGCACGTTGAGATAGGCGGCCATTCGGGATTCATCCCGCTTGCGGAACCAATCGGCGAGCTCAGGCACGGTGGTGGCGGGATAGTTAGTTTCTAGAGGTGGGGCGGGTTCATCATCGCTTTTCTGACCCACCACTTTGACAGAGAGCCCGGAAGCAAAGTCGACGTCTGAGCTTTGTACCTCTTGTGGGTCCTCAATCGCAGAATCGAGCGTGGGTTCCAGGCATAAACTGAATTTGTTACCCGATGTTTCAACCGCTTGTTCATACTCATATCCCAGGAATCCGCGAACAAAGCTGTTCAGGGCGTGTACGCTTTCGGACGAATGCACTTCCTGAATTTGAAATGCCATCCTCGTTAGGCCATCCGGTGCCGGCGCCTGGCATTGGGTCAATCGTGCTTTCACTGTGATTCGACCAGAACCGTTCCAGCGAAGGGCAAAACTATCCTCCTGTGTGGGTGAATATTCACTTCGCGCATGAATAATTGACCCATCGACACGCCAGATATGCGCGGATATGGTTTGGCCCTGGCTCTCGAAAAAGAAGGCGGGCGGGGAGTGTTTTGATCGCCAAACGGCCATTGCGGCTCATGTTGAACTGTGAATCGTACGCTTGCAAGGCATTTAGCGTCATGCTTTAGTCTGCGGCCAACTGAGCGTACACGAGGTTTGAATACATGTATCTAGACATGGATCCGGATTATCCCGAGGTCTGGCGAATGGGTGAGATTGCCCGTTTGGTGGAAAAGGGAGCCGTGGGTGTGATTCCCACGGACACCGTCTATGCATTCGTTTGTGATTGTACCTCCAAGAAGGCAATCGAACGTATCTATGGTCTCAAGAACCTGGACCCCAAGAAGCCTCTAAGCATGATTTGTAAGGACATCAGTGAGGTCAGTCGATGGACCCGAGGTTTTCCACATAATTGGTTTCGTACTATGCGGCGCTGCTTGCCGGGGCCTTACACCTTTATTGTCAGCGCCAATCAGCAGACGCCGCGAATCATGCTCAAGAAGCGTCGCGAAATAGGTGTTCGGATTCCGGACGACCTTATTTGTCAGGCGTTGCTGGAAGAGTTGGACCGTCCTTTACTTTGTTCAAGTGTTCGCACGCCGGAAGACTCATTTTGGAATGATCCGGCTAAGATCAGTGAGTCATTTGGTAACCGACTGGATTTTGTGGTCGATGGCGGCGAACGCTTTGCCGACCCTTCAACGGTGATTAATCTCACCGGTGGCGATGCCGAGATTATTCGCCGCGGAAAGGGCAGCACCGATCTTTTTGAGTAGCTGTTCAGCCCCGTCGGGCTCATCTATTTGAGAACACATCTTCGATGTGATCAACCCCTGGCTTTCTTGTGCAGCGCTGCCTTGCTCATTCAATCTGAATACCTGTAGGCCCCCTATCAGACCTAGAACAGCGTGTAGATGAAGGGTGCCATTGCTGAGGTTTCAGTGAAAACCGCCAGCGCGCCAAGCGCCAGGAGGATGACCAGCACGGGCGCCAGCCACCATTTTTTTCTGATACGCAGATAGGCCCACACTTCGCTCCACAGACCAGGCCTCTTGTGGGGAACTGTTTCGGTACTCTCAGTCGGCGTTAAATTGTTTGGCGTACTCATCCCAACAAGCTTCCTCAGTCATTGCCTCTTTGTCCAGTATATGGTTTTCCAGCACTAATGCATCCAGACCGCTGCCTCTGAAACACTTGTATGCATCTTCCGGCGTGCAAACAATCGGTTCTCCCCGAACATTAAAGCTGGTGTTTAGCAGTACCGGGCATCCTGTGGCTTGACCCCATTGGGTCAAGAGACGGTGGTAACGAGGACTTTGATCAGCACGAACAGTTTGCAGTCGAGCGCTTCCATTGACATGTGTGACCGCTGGAATAGTCCTCTTTTTTACCGTCGCTGTAAGCACCATATAGGGGCTTTCTGATTCGGTGTCGAACCACTCAGATGCGTGTTCTATTGGAACCGACGGAGCAAACGGCCGGAAGCCTTCCCGCTTCTTTATTTTTGCATTGACTCGTTCACGCATGTCGTCGCCTCGGGGGTCGGCAAGAATGCTCCTATGACCCAGAGCGCGAGGGCCAAATTCCATACGTCCATGATAGAAACCAATGATCTGACCTGCCTTGAGACGCTCGACTACGGCGTTTAGCAACTCACCTTCATCATCAAAGTGTTGGTGAGGCAGACCTTGATCGCGAACAAAATCACCGCACTCCTGGTCACCAAACGCCGGGCCTAGATAAGCATGTTCCAGTGGATGTCGGGGATCGTTGTGGATGGCATGGGCCACATAGGCTGCTGCCCCAATTGCGCCTCCTGCGTCACCAGCAGAAGGTTGAACAAAGATTTCGTCGAAAGGGCCGTCGTTGAGTATTCGCGCGTTAGCCACACAGTTGAGGGCCACTCCACCTGCCAAACACAGCTTCTTTGCTCCTGTAATTGCATGGGCCGACTGAGCCAATCCCATCATAATTTCCTCGGTCACCACTTGAAGACTGCGAGCCAGATTCATGTGTTTTTGTTCAATGGGCGATTCCGGCAACCTGGGCTCAATACCAAGTAGCTTTGGGAGCCGGCTGTTGTACATTTTGAGCCCACCCACATAGCCAAAATAGCGTAAATCCAAACTGAAAGAGCCATCATCATGTTGTCGAACTACTTGCCTGAGTGCATCCGCATAGGTGGGTTCGCCGTATGGGGCCAGGCCCATGACCTTGTATTCACCCGAATTGACCCTGAATCCCAGAATTCCGGTTATTGTGCTGTAGAGCAGTCCCAGTGAATGTGGAAAGCGAATTTCTTTGAGTATTTTGAGTGAGTTACCTTGTCCGTGGGCCAGCGTACAGGTTGCCCATTCACCGACACCGTCCACGGTGAGGACTGCGGCCTCCTCAAAATTGGAACTATAGAATGCCGATGCAGCGTGGCTGAGGTGATGCGCAGAAAATAGAATGGGTCCGGTGAACTCCGGTAGTCCTTTGGCGATGGTACGGGACACCCACAGCTTTCGTTTGAGCCAGACCGGCATGGCTTTCAGGAAGGACGGCAAGCTTCTGGGCCAGGTGGCAATGTGCGTGATCAGAATACGTTCAAATTTGAGTAGGGGCTTGTCGTAGAAAACAACAGTGTCCAGTTCAGATTCCTTAATACCCCCAAGTTCTAAGCAGCTTTGGATCGCATCAATTGGAAAGGCATCATCGTGTTTCTTGCGTGAAAAACGTTCTTGTTGCGCTGCCGCAACCAGTCGACCATCTACGATCAAGGCTGCCGCTGCATCATGATAAAAGGCGCTGATTCCTAAGATCTTCATCAGAATAAATGCTCCATGTCCTCATGGGATGGAGCTCCCGCGGTATCCGGCTCGGACCAGGCACTGTCACTTTTCGGCAATTTGAACTTGTCGTAGCCCAGAGGGTCGCTTCTCGAAATCAACCACCAGATTCGCATCCATGGAAAAAGCAGCAGATAGATCAAGCTCAGCAAGATGAAGTTATTGATGCTTCCTAGAACGTGTCCGACACGCAATAGACCAGTGCGAATAGTTGCCCACATTAGGGTTTTATATTTCCTTTATTCGTCGCAGTAGCCGCCGGCACTGTTTTTGAGCGGAGCACACAAGAACTGAGTAACATCACAATTCTCGTCACTTTGCGGGTTATTGGGGTCGCATACAGCTTTGCATTTGCTGGCCACACAGGTGGTCCCAGGTTCACAGTCGTTCACATTCTGACAGTTGCTCCCTTTCTTCATGTTGCCTTTAGCCAGGCAGACATCACCCTTGTCTGTGGAATAGCAACCCTGTGCCACCCCCGCACAATCTTGTGCAACAATATTACAGGGCTCTGGATCCGTACCGCCGTCTGTTGTGCCGCTATCACTAGCCTTGGGAGTGCAGGCGCCTAAGGCATTGTCGATTTTCTTGTAGCCGTTTTCACAATCCTGACAGGCGGGGGCTTCATCAATGCTGCATGTCTGGCCACAGACCTGTTGTTCCTCAAAGGTCACGCATGTCAGGCCGGGCCCACAACAATTAGGGCAATCACAAGCCTCATCCTGTTTACCTGATTGTTTGGTTACCTGGCAGTCGGTGAGACCATTGGGCTGCATATAGCAGGCCATTCCGGGTCCACAGGAGTTGGCTGCGTCCAACGGGTCACACGCGCTTTGTGTGGCGCCACAGGCCGTAATTGAGGACAAGGCCCCACCATTTGCGATTTGCAGGCAGGCTGCGCTATCGCAATCGGTGGCATCGTTGCAAAAGGCTCGGCATTCGCCATCCACACAAATGCCCTCGGCGCAATAAGGACCGTCTTCCTTGATGTTACAGGTACCTCCCAATGGGATTTCGCCTGGATCCCAGCAGGTCATTTTTGGGGGACCTACTGGATAAACGAGTGTACAGATTTTGTCTCCTGCGCATCCGCTGCCCGGGCAATTGGGCCAGGGATTGCATTCAAACCAGGGTGCAATTGGGAAATTACACGGGGGTATTTCGCCCGTGCCACCGTCGCTGGCACCATCATCTTGTCCTTCAGTGACTGCGCCGCCATCATCCAGACTGTCCTCACCACCGTCATCGGTGGTGGTTTCTCCGTCACTTTCAGTGTCATTTGAATTGTTTGAACTATCAGATCCACCACAACCAGATATCAAGAAAGATACAGTGATAAGGCTCAATACAGCGATTTTCATACTTTTTCTCCCGATCTATCGAGAAACGTTACCCAACAGCGTTTCCCGTGGCAACCTTCATGGTCTATACTGGGCAACAGATGCAATTAGTTCAGGCGTTCATAACATGCAGTTGAAACAATTTCTTAAACTGAGCCAACAACTGGTGATGACTCCCCAGTTACAGCAGGCGATCAAGTTACTGCAGTTGTCTCGGATGGAACTCATCGATGAGATTCAAGAGCAAATGCTTGAGAATCCTGTCATGGAAGAGCAGTCAGAATCCGATAAAGATCGCATCCGCGAAGACGGCACAGAAATCGAAAAAACATCTCGAGATGAGCCTCAATCAACTGTGGATGGTGTTATCGCAGAAGCCGGAACAGTTGAGAACAACTCGGAAAAAGAAATAGATTGGGAAAAATTTGTGGAACGCTACCACGAATATTCTTACTCCCCCGGGGCCGGCGGTCAGCGCATGAATGCTGATGATTTGCCATCGATTGACCAGACCCTTGCAGAGAAAACATCACTTTTTGACCACTTGATGCGGCAAATTCACCTGACGAGCTTTTCTGAAGATGAGTTCAATTTGGCGGCTGAGATTGTAGGTAACATCAACGAAACCGGCTATTTTGTGAACCGCACTTTGGAGGACCTTGCCTACGAACATGGCTTTCCAATGGCAGACGCCGAGGACATTTTGGTTACCATTCAAGAGATGGAACCTGTTGGGGTTGCTTCCCGCGACTTACGTGAGTGTCTGCTCATTCAAGCGGGCGCCTATCATGTGGGCGATATAAATCTTCGTAAGATTATTTCAGATCACCTGGGCAACATGGAAAATCGAAATTATCCGGCGATCATGAAAGGCCTGGGTATTACAGAAGAGGAACTCATCCGCTGCGCCCGATTGATTACCAGCATGGAACCTCGCCCGGGGCGCAATTATCAGACTGATGATACGCATTATATCACTCCCGACGTCTATGTTCATAAGCGAGACGGTGACTACATAGTCACACTCAATGAAGACGGCATGCCCAAACTGAAGATTTCTAACTTCTATCGGTCGGCGATGAGTAAAGGTAAAGACCCGGCAAAAGACTATATTCAAGACAAGTTTCGATCGGCTGTATGGCTTATTCGAAGTATTCATCAACGGCAGAATACAATCCGAAAGGTCACAGAGAGCATTGTTCGCTTCCAGCTAGACTTTTTTGACCAGGGTCCTCAATTGCTGCGGCCTTTAATTCTACGTGATGTCGCAGATGACATTGGGATGCATGAGTCCACTGTCAGTCGAGTTACAACGAACAAATATGTTCACACTCCACAGGGCATATTTGAACTCAAGTATTTCTTCAATAGTCGTATTGGCGGAATGTACGGCACGGCGGATCTGGCATCTGAAAGTGTCAAGATCAAGATCAAGGGCATTATTGCAGGTGAGGATATTAAGAAGCCTCTGAGTGACCAGGCCATTGCTGATATTCTAGCATCGCAGAACATCGATATTGCTCGGCGAACTGTCGCTAAATATCGAGAAATGCTTGGGGTTTTATCATCTTCAAAGAGAAAGAAATTATTTTAACAGAGGGAGGACTTCATGCGCATTGATTTCACTTTTCGTCATATGGATTCAACGCCGGCGCTCAGGGAACACGCCACTGCCAAGATTGAACATCTGGAGCATTATTTTGATCGCGTTCAAGAGGTTCATGTAGTTTTCCACAAAGAAAAACGTGAGCACGTGACTGAGGTTACGGTTCACTCACCCGGCGAAGTTTTCAAGGCGAGTGCCCGAACTGATGACATGTATACTTCAGTGGATACGGTCATTCATAAACTGGAGCGGCACTTGGCTAAGCGTAAAGACCTGGTCAAAGTGGAGCCGCACAAGTCTCATGGCGGCTTCAACGGCTAAGACGCCGGGTCGCGTCCGCACAATTATTGTCAGCGGCCTAAGCGGCTCAGGTAAATCCACGGCGATACGGGGGTTGGAAGACATTGGTTTCTTCTGTATCGATAACCTGCCTGTGGTTCTTCTCCATCAAGTCATACGACTCTGTGAACGTGGGGAAATTGAGCGCATTGCTGTAGGTATTGACGTCCGAGAACGCGAGTTCTTGTTGGATTATGAGAGTGCGTTGGGCCTACTTTCGAGTGCTGGATACAATATTGAAACCCTATACCTCACCTGTGACGACGACATAGTCATCCGCCGGTTCAAGGAAACGAGACGGCGTCACCCACTCCAAGAAGATGATTCCATACACAAAGGAATTGAACGTGAAAAAGCGATCCTTCATGTGATTCGCGCACGAGCTACACGAATTATTGATACGTCTGAATCCAATGTTCACGAGTTGAGACAACAGGTTCAAGGCTTGTATAGCGACGCAGAAACGGTCCCCTTCCATGTGAGAATTGAAAGTTTTGGATTCAAATATGGGCTACCAAGAGAAGCCGACTATCTTTTTGATGTGCGATTCTTGCCCAATCCGTACTTTGTTGATGGCTTGCGTGAGCTGAGTGGCCTGGACGATGCGGTTTCTGATTTCCTGTTGGAGCAAGAGGCGACTAAGAAACTCATAGAAAAGCTGAGTGACTTGCTGGCTTTTGTCCTTCCGTTGGCTCAGGAAGAAGGCAAACCCGGTCTCAATGTTGGAGTAGGTTGCACCGGTGGTCGTCATCGCTCGGTTGCGATGGCCAACTTTTTGGCAGAAGAACTAAAAAAGGGTCCATACCGTGTGTCTGTGGTACACCGTCATCTTGAGGAAGGGTGAGTCATGAGTCTCGTGCGAAAAAGCTTTACCATCTGTAATTCCAAGGGATTACATGCCCGCGCGGCGACTCAATTCGTCAAGGCGGCCAGTGGCTTTGATTCGGAGATTACTGTCTATCGAGATGCTGCAGCCGCGAACGGCAAGAGTGTTATGAGTCTACTAATTCTTGCGGCTCCTAAAGGCTCGGTTATTGAGGTTGAAATCAATGGTGACGACGCTGAGCAGGCAATTCTGGAACTTGCCACTCTTGTCAACGGTGGATTTGGAGAGATAGCCGGTGAAAGCGACTGATGGCACCATCATAGAAGGGATTGGTGCTTCGCAAGGAATCGCGCAGGGTAACGCCGTATTGCTCGATCGGCGGCGAGTGACCTTTCATAAACAGCACATCAAAACCAAGCAGATTGCGACCGAAAAAAAACGTTTTATGGAAGCCGTCAATACATCGGTTTCCCAACTTCAACAGTTGCGTCAGCAGGTCGCAGAGACCTTTGGCGGCGAGCATCTGGAGATACTCGATGCTCATGAATTGATGTTGCAGGATGAGTTGTTGATTTCGGGCACGGTCAATCGGATCAAAGAAGAACGCATCAATGCCGAATGGGCTTTGATGCAGACTCTTGCCGAGATCAAGGCCTTCTTCAACCAACTTGAAGACGAGTATTTCCGAGAACGCCAAAGTGATGTGGAGTTTATCGGTGATCGCATCATGCGTAATCTCACAGGGCAACAGGCACACTCGTTGTTGGAACTCATTGCCAATTTGGAAGAGCCTTCGATTCTTGTGGCGTACAGCTTGTCGCCTGCTGAGACGATTCAACTCCGTGACACACATATCCAGGCCATATGTACTGCTGATGGCACCAAAACAGCCCATACAGCGATTGTTGCTCGCAGTATGGAACTACCGGCAGTGGTGGGACTTCGTGGAATTACCGACATAGTCGGTAGCGGTGATATGTTGATCGTTGACGGAGATAATGGCCGACTATGCATTCGTCCGTCGGGCCGGCAGAAGAAGTTCTTTGCCCGCACGCATGAGAAAGTGTCAGTGGTTCGCAACCGTCTCAACCAGCAACGTCAATTGGATGCGGTTACGCCTGATCGCTTTGAAGTGCAGTTGCGTGGCAATGTGGATCTCATTGAAGAAATTGACGGCATCGTATCTCGAGGTGCGTCCGGCATTGGTCTCTATCGTACTGAGTACCTTTTCCTGAATCGTCGAGAGCTTCCGACCGAAGAAGAGCAGTTTGTGGCCTATAAACAGGTTCTACAACTCAGCAATCCGCATTCAGCCACCATTCGTACCCTGGATATTGGCGGAGACAAATTGGAGATACCTACTGCTGTAGGCGACCAGCTCAATCCATTCTTTGGTTTGAGAGCGATTCGTTACTGTCTCAAGGAAAAGACACTATTTCTGACCCAATTGCGTGCGTTGTTGCGAGCGAGTGTGTTTGGTCGTCTTCGTATCCTCATTCCGTTCGTCACTGATATTTCAGAGATTTGGGAAGTCCGTGAATTATTAGAGACGGCCGGCCAACAGCTGCGTGCCGAAGGATATGATTTCCGCGATGACATTGAACTCGGTGCGATGATTGAAATTCCGTCGGCGGCTATGATTGCTGACATATTGGCGCGGCACGTTGATTTTTTTAGCGTCGGTACAAACGACCTGATTCAGTACATTTTGGCAATTTCACGAGACACAACAGAGATAGACTATCTCTACCATCCCCTCCATCCAGCGGTTTTGAGGGTTTTGCGTATGGTTAGCGATGCCGCGCACCGAGAGGGCATTTGTCTTTCAATGTGTGGCGAAATGGCCGGCGATCCTCTTTACACAGCGGTGCTACTTGGCTTGCGTTTTCATGAGCTCAGCATGAGTGCGCGCAGCATCCCAGTGGTTCGAGAGATCATTCAGCGCACACGCTTGAAGGATGCCCGAATTCTGGTTGACAGTCTTTTTCATCACAACACCTATCAAGAGGTTGAGAAGGAAGTGTGGAACCACATGGCCCTGCATTTTCCAGATTTGGAACCGATTCTTAAATCCAGTCTGAATACCGAATGAACGAGTGGGTAAAACGACTGGCACTGGTCATTGTTTCACCGCTGATTCTTCTGGTTACCCTTGAATATGTACTTTGGGTTTTTGATGTGGAACCCCCGGCTGTTGTTGAGAAAGTCAGGGTCGGTGATGGCCCCGGTGACGATCCGGATGCTTTTCATTCCAAGATGTCATCTGAAATCACGACCGGCCGGTTGATTTGCCTGGGCGGTTCAACTGTGGCCGGTACTCCCTTTGAGTACGAAATGTCGCTTTGCACTCTTGTCGGTGATGCAATGGGAAAGCAAACCGAAGTGCATAACTTGGCTGGTTCCGGCATGGACAGTTCAGATGTGCTCATGCTTGGCAAAATGGCGTGTGACCATCCACAGAGTCTCATTGTGGTCTACAGTGGACACAATGAGTTCTTGAATCTTCATCGCTATGCCAAGAATATTCCGGTTGTGTTGTCGGCCACAGCAACCTTTTTTCGAAAATTTCGTTTCTATCGATTGATAAGCAAGTATCTCGTGTCGAAGCCGGAGCGAATTTCTCAAGTTGGAGAATCCGATCTGTCTGATGAGCAGGTCTACAAACTGTACGAACGCAATATTGAGGAATTGATAGAACATTGTAAGGGACAGCCTCTGGTATTCGCGACCGTGGTTTCAAATAGAGATTTTCGCTTTCCAGAACCTGGCCGGACAATTCGCGCGGGAAACAGACGCGCGGGACGATCGGCGAGCCAGAGTATGAATTCTACATGCCGTCATTGTTTTCGGGCCGGCCCTCAAATTAACGCCGTTATTCGGCGCCTGGGTCAAAAGTATGGAATTCCGGTTGTTGATAGCGAAAAGTTGGTGTCCGGAAAAAATCATATGGAGTTGTTTTGGGACCATGTACATCCCAAACCGGCGCTTCACGAGAAATTGGCTCGCGCGATTCTAGACCAAGCAAAATCAAAAGGACTGATCAAGACTTTTCAGCCGCCCAAACACAATCTGAGTTCCAACAAGATACTGTGGGCTAGAGAGGAGCGGGCTTTTTATAATGCTCAATTCGATCCAACAATAGCGTTGAAGCAATTGCGTGAGCTCCACCCGGAGAACAAGTCGATCACACAAGCCATCGTCATTTCAATCTGTGCATTTCTCCTGGATGACCTGGATTCATTCAGGACGGCTATTCAGAACGCCGCCAAACTGTTGGAGGCTGATCCAGCCGCACGTCGTGAATGGGGTGCTTGTGCCGGGCTACAGGGTGGGGGATCTCAGCGTGGAGCAGGAGGAGGGCCTTCATGCCAACTTCCATGTATGCCCTGGTGTTCCACGACTCTCATGAGCGCTCAAGAGCGGGATGAATTGGTCGTCTTGACCAGGGCGATCGGGGTTCCAATTTTGACTCGCTTGATGGAAGAATTCTGATCCTGTTTAGCGGGTCTACTTACTTTCTTGCGTTGCCGAGTTCGTCTTGAAGTGTCTGTATGAGGCGTTGTTCAACAATTCATAGGGTCGCCCGTCTCGTACCCAGTTGACCGATCCTGCCCCTGCTTCGACAGAACCAATTCGAGTGGCCTTAATCGGTGGCGGTCCCGCTGCTGAAAAGAGCAATTCGTAGTCTTCGCCTCCGTATATCGCAAGCTCTTGAGCTTCTTCATCGGGTAGACCTTCGAGCTCTTCATGGAGTGGCAAGGCATCAATATTGACAGTCAGGCGGACAGAGCTGGCTTTGGCGAGTCGATTTGCGTCGATTGCGAGTCCGTCGCTTATATCCATCATGGCATGACAACCCTCCCACCGGGCGAGAACGTCAGCGTTCTCCAGCTGCGCTCCAGGTACACGATGTTTTGCAACGGATTGAGATGCATCATTGACGTGTTGACCTGATGACAGCAAGCGCAAGCCGTAGGCTGAGGTTCCGAGTGTACCGGTTACAAAGAGACCGTCGCCGGGTCGAGCGGTGCTGCGCAGAATGGGTTTAGATGCGACCAATGTGCCGCTGAGTGTGAGATTTAGAAAGACAGGTCCGGGACTCGCGCAAAGGTCACCACCTGCAATGGAGAAGCCATAATGACCGGCTTCCGAAGCCACCCCGGAAATCAGTTCCTTGATCCATCGAACAGAGAGATCCTCGGGTAAACACATGCTGAGCATTCCATACGCCGGACGTGCGCCCATGGCGGCGATATCACTTACGTTGACGGCAACCAATTTTCTTCCAATTTGAGCTGCAGACATGGTCTCTCTTGAGAAATGAACCTTTTCGATCATGGCGTCTGTTGTGACGACGTGCAGATTTGAAGGGCTCTGGATGACGGCACAGTCATCACCGATTCCGACCTGGATGGACGAATTGGAGTCAAAAGTTTCTGCTATGAACTGGATGAGGGCATCTTCGCCCAACTCAGCGAGAGTCTGACTCATGAATTATCTGATTCTAAATCGCGATCAAATTGCTCTCGCCGCGGGTAGTCGGCTACTTTTTCAAGTCGCTTGAGTGCAGTAGCGGCTTTTTCCGGATCAATAGTGGGTATTTCGAGTTCTAGATGAACATAGTAGTCGCCGGTCTTGCTGCCGGGCGGATTGAGACCTCTTCCTTTCAGGACAAGTATTTGTCCGTTGTGAGCGCCGCTGGGAATCTTGATACGGATGGGATCGCCTTCAAGCATGGGCACTTGCACCGTTGAGCCTATGACAGCCTCAGACAGGCGAATCGGGACATTACAGTGTAAGTCACGGCCATCCCGGGTGAGCAATGCATGCTCCGTGACTTGAATTGCAATAAACAGGTCGCCATCCCTTCCTCCGTTGAGGCCTGGTTCACCATAGGAGCGCAACACCAGACGCCGTCCTGACTCCACCATAGCGGGTACATCTACAGAAACCGGCTGAGGTGAGGTGGTTTCCCCCTCCCCTTCACATTCCACACAAGGTTTAACAGCGATACGTCCCACTGCGTCGCAAAATACACATGGGTCAGTTAGAGGGATGAGTGATGATCGCCTGATTTCGCCGCGGCCGTCGCACACGTGGCATGATTCCACACTGCTTCCCGGCATTGCGCGGCTTCCATTACAGTTAGCACAGGTGACGCGACGCGCTATTTCAACATCTGTGGTGGTTCCCAGACACGCTTCCTTGAGAGTGAGATTAATATCGATGCGGCAATCGTGTCCCCGTTGTGGTTGCCGTTTCATCCGCTCTTCAATCAAATTACCAAGGGATGACACAAATCGTTCTACGCCACCTACAACACCGGTCCGTGTCCCACCTTGAACGAGTGCTTGTTCACCATAGCGATTGTAGGCCGAACGTTTATCGTCGTCGCTCAGAACATGATATGCCTCTGCAATAAGGCGAAATCGTTGTTCGGCTATGGGGTGACCGTCGTTATGATCCGGGTGATACTTTTGCGCCAAACGGCGATAAGCGCGCTTAATTTCCTCTTGCCCAGCACCTTCTTCAACACCTAGCAATCGGTAGTAATTGAGCAATGTAAGAATTCAGAAAGTTGTGCTTAGCTGACGTCTTGGTACATCACGTCCGCAATTCGGTAGGCACTTTTCTCGAGCTCGCCAATGGCGATATCAAGGGCATCTTTGTCATTAGACGCGGATGCTTCACGACATCTTGAGATGTCTGCTTTGATCTGTTCGATCTCCTCATTGGTCAGGTATGAACTAAATTCCTGCATCGACCGCTCTGTAGTGTAGATGAGCCCGTCAGCTTTATTGGCCAAGTGCGCAACCGCCTGTTTTTCAAGGTCTGTCTGGCGGTAATTTTCGGCTTCACCGACGAGTCGTTGCACTTCGGTTTCTGAGAGTCCAGAAGCGGCTTTGACGCGTACTCTCTTTTCGTTACCCGTACCCAGGTCGCGTGCGGAAACCGAGAGAATACCGTTGGCGTCTACGTCAAAGGTAACCTCAATCTTGGGCACACCACGTCGGGCAGGTGGAATGTCGAGTAACTCGAAACGAGCCAGGCTTTTGTTGTCATTAGCCATGGGACGTTCACCTTGAAGTACGTGAATGTTCACCAGTGGCTGGTAGTCTTCAGCTGTAGTAAAGACTTCTGTGTAACTTGTTGGAATCGTTCGATTCTTTTCAATCAGCTTGGTGAAGATACCACCCTGCGTTTCAATACCCAGCGACAGTGGAATAACGTCGAGGAGCAATACATCTTCCAAGTCACCTTGGATAATACCGGACTGGATAGCCGCACCAATTGCAACCGCTTCATCGGGGTTGACTGTTCGCTGTGGTTTTCGGTTGAAGAATCCCTCCACAGTTGCTTGGATTTTCGGCATTTTGGTCTGACCACCCACCAAAATGATTTCCGAAATGTCAGAAACGGAGTGACCCGCATCCTTTAGGGCTTCGCCACATAATGAAATAGTGCGCTCAACAAGATCGTTTACCAATTCTTCGAGTTCATTACGTGTGAACGTGAATTGAACGTGCCGTGGTCCGTCGTCATCTGCGTAGATAAAGGGCAGATTAATTTCGGTTTCCGTGACATTCGAAAGTTCTAATTTTGCTTTTTCGGCAGCTTCTTTGAGACGTTGCAATGCAATCGGGTCATCCCTGAGATCAACATCGCAATCCTCTTTGAATTTTTCGACGACAAAATTGATGATGCGTCGATCAAAGTCTTCTCCACCCAAGAAGGTGTCACCATGGGTTGAAAGCACATGAAACACGCCTTCTGATATATCCAAGATCGAAATATCAAACGTGCCTCCACCCAGGTCGTATACGGCTATCTTGCCGGCGATGTTCTGGTGAAGGCCATAGGCCAATGCAGCGGCCGTAGGCTCGTTTATGATTCGAAGTACGTTGAATCCAGCAATTCGTCCCGCGTCGCGGGTGGCTTGCCTCTGACTATCGTCAAAATAGGCCGGAACTGTAATGACTGCGTCTATAATCTCTTCACCCAAATAGTCTTCTGCAAAGACCTTCATTTGTTGAATGATGAAGCTTGAGAGTTCGGCGGGTGAATACACGCGACCCATCACCTTTACAGATGCATCGCCATTGGGTGCCGCGGTAATCTCGTAGGGATAGTCTTTGAGCGCGCGTTGAATATTGGGGTTATCGTACTTTCGGCCCATTAGCCGTTTTACTGCCCGAACGGTATTTGTTGGATTGGTAACAGCTTGGCGTTTTGCGATGTGACCCACTAATCGGTCACCTTGCTCCGTAAACGCCACCATAGAAGGTGTGGTACGACTTCCTTCCGCAGAGGGAATTACTACTGGATTACCTGCCTCAATAATTGAAACGCAGGTGTTCGTCGTGCCTAAGTCGATGCCGACGGTTTTACCCATGTCTACCCCTTTACTTTCCTAGTCGCACAGTGACGACAAAAGACCCTCATTACACATACAAAGACGTATACGTCTCTTTAGCGCTTCCTAAATCCTAGCTACTCCAGAAAGACATAGCAACAAATTAGGATTCAATAAACCATAGGGTACTAATCGGTATGTCGATCAGTCCACATAAAAGAAAATTGAAAACACGCTAGTCCCCCCCCCATCATAGCACGGCTTCGGGGACAAAAATGATGTCACCGGGCTGTAATAGGAAATTGGGACTCTTGTCAGTTATGATCTTTTCAACCGGTACAGGTATGCGTTTTTCTGCGCCATTAATCACGCGAGTGACAATGGCATAATTTTTCTGTGCCAGAGTGCCAAATCCACCTGAGAGTGCAATTGCTTGGACAATACTCATGTTTTCTTCGTAGGGAAAACTACCCGGTTTGTGAACTTGTCCGAGAACAAATACCTTCTTTGATTTGAGCTCCTTGATGTAAACGGCGACGTGTGGTTCCCGCAAGAACCCGCCACTAACCAAGGCTGATCTCACTTTTTCGGCAATAGCTGTGGATGTCATGCTTCCTACCGAAACCTGGCCAATGAGCGGAAAATTGATCATCCCACCGGACGATACACGATAAGTGCCTGTCAGGTCTCGATGGCCGTATACGCGAATTTCAAATATGTCGCCTGGGCCAACTGCAGTCGCGTTCATTAGCGCGGTGGTGTCGATTTTGATGTTCTGATAGTCAGGTGGTGCAGTGGCCGGGCATCCGGCGAGTGCAAAGCCCAAGAGAGTGAGCAGGCAGAAACGATTCATTAATATCGTACGTTCACGCTACCGTAGACCTGATGGCGTACGAAACGACCCACATCGGGGGACTTTGTTCCATTGCTGAGTGTGTGAAGCACCTTGAAGTTGGTGAAGTTGGCTTCAACCTCGTAGCCTATGGAAAGGCCAATCCAGCGGGTGATATCCACGTCAATTTTCGCATGGCCCGAAACAGGCTGATCACGACGTTCGACATGACTAATGAACACACCGGGAATAGCAGGGTCGTATTCAGCAAAATCAACCAGCTTATAGTCACCGTAGAGTTCAATACCAACCCGACGTGCGATGCGTGCTTGAATACGCAGATATGCTCTATTCTCTACATAGTAGTTGGAGTAAAAGGTGTCTTCAAAGTCGCGTTGGAAGCCGGCTGCAATCAAGAAATTTGTCGAAAGTTTGAAGGCAAGTTCAGCCTGTCCAATGACGTCGTCATAACTCGGGCCGTCGTTATGGTAAACCATAGGATTGTTGGCGCAGTCGGTGCATTTCTGACTGAACACTGGGAAATATGCGGGATCAAGATACATGGAACCAG
>JYMV01046338.1_pt1 | contig 23513 bp, 25 predicted proteins | sample 338911 | NCBI WGS metagenome assembly JYMV01 (sample SAMN03354496, study PRJNA234377) | hydrothermal vent metagenome | biome: Deep sea; feature: Hydrothermal plumes at the Eastern Lau Spreading Center, Western Pacific Ocean; material: Seawater | place: Tonga | collected 2009 | depth 2000 m m
TGCGATGTCTGCGGTACATTAGCACTAAATTATATAAGCTGATTTCGCATATGGACGTGTATGTAGGTGTTATTGAAAGTTTGATCCATCAGCGTCAGAGTCATCGAATTTGAATGATCGCTCAGGTGTTATATAGGTAGCATGTTTTTTGGTAGACTTAGAGAGCAACTATGAAGATTCTCGAACTCTGTGCGGTAGATTTTACGCTGTATCATTTTCTAATGCCGCTAATTCGAGGGATCGCCTCGAGAGATCACGAGGTGGTTGCGGCGTGCGCAGAGGGTGCGAGGGCCGCGGAGGTCCGGACGCAAGGAGTGCGTGTCGAAGCTATCCCATTTTCACGCCGAATTTTGGCCTTCCGTCAACATCTGCAGTCCTACAGAGCATTGTCAGAGCTATTGCGTCGAGAGAAGTTTGATATCGTTCATGTGCATACTCCACTCGCTGCAGCTATAGGCCGTCTTTCCGCGTGGAGTGCAGGCGTGCCAAAGGTTGTCTACACGGCGCACGGATTTTATTTTCATGAGCACATGAGGTTTTGGAAACGCTGGTTTTTTGTTGGAATGGAATGGTTGTTAGGCCGAATAACAGATGTTTTGTTCACTCAAGCTGAGGAAGATGCGTCGATAGCGCGTCGCTACAGGCTTTGTCGTGGCGGGGTGATCGAGGCAATCCATAACGGGGCGGATCCGGCAAGATTTTACCCATCCTGCGATCCGCTTGAGCAAGAGCAAATGCGTGTCCACAACAGCACCGGCGCTGATGCCTGCGTGATCGTAGTGGTTGGACGGTTGGTTGAGGAAAAAGGGTATCGGGAGCTGCTAACGGCGATTTCGGAGATAGATGCTATTCTGTGGGTGGTTGGCGAGCGTTTAGTTAGCGACCACGCTAAGGATATAGTTGCCGATATGGAGCGTGTGCGAAACCAGACCAAACTTAAACAGAAGGTGCGATTTCTAGGAGAGCGTACCGACGTGCCCGAGATACTACGTGCTGCCGATATTTTTGTTCTTCCATCGCACCGAGAGGGTATGCCACGTTCAATTATCGAAGCGATGATGACGGGTTTACCGGTTGTTGCTACGAACATTCGAGGTAGCCGCGAAGAAGTTCTTCACGACCACACCGGCTTACTGGTGCCAGTCCGTGCCCCTGCAGCGTTGGCAGAGGCTTTAGAGCGATTGGTATGTGATCCGGCACTACGTACAAGTATGGGTGTGGCCGGGCGAGCCCACGCACTAAAAGTTTTTGACGAAAGCAGGGTTGTAGCTCGTCAGATTGAACTACTTGGATTGTGACTCCCTTTGAAGATTTGTTAGCAGTCTCTATTCCCTACCAATTATTACGAAGCTCGCGGAGCCGTAGAAAAACCTCGCGGGAATTTGGCTTGTCGGGTAGTGAGGCAAATTCTTCTCGTAGAGTCTTAATTACGGATGGGTTTTGAAGACGAAAAAAGGTGTTTATTTCTTTCTCGAGCCCGAGTGTGGTGACGATCGCCTGGTGCGGGTCATGCTTAGCAGCAGTTGCCAGCAGTTCACTGGCTTTGGCGTTGTCTGGTTCGCGGTTGAGCGTAAATTCCAAATTGTTAGCGATATAATCGTGTCCTGGAAAGACACGGGTACTATCTGGCAGTTCCGATAACTGGCTTGAAAACGTTTCATACAGTTCTTCTGGGTGGCCACCATTGTGGCAGTTGCCAGCTCCTGCATTGAATAAGGTATCGCCGCAAAACAGGGCTGGTTGGTCCGTGTGCGACAATAGACATACATGGCTCATGGTATGACCAGGTGTATCTAGTGCTTCCAGTTCGACAGTTTTCCCGATTTTGATAATATCGCCGGCCCGTAAACCTAAATCCACGTCAGGTATTTTGTTTTTTGCGCCATGATGAGCAAGAAGTTTCGCACCTGTGGCCGCAATCATTGGCCCGTTTCCGCCCGTATGATCACTATGCTCATGGGTATTGAGAATTTTGATAATGTCCCAGCCAAGTCGCTTGGCCGCGGCCAGGCATTTTTCATGTTCCAGGGGATCTATAGCGAGAGCTTGCCCCGTCTCAGAACAAGCGATCAGATAATTGAAATTTCGCCAAGCATTGTCAGTATAAATTTGCTCAACAATCACTGCCGTTCTCCTTAAATTTCAGTCGGTCTTATAACATACCGTCAAGCTCGCTCTTCTATTCATTGGGCCCATGTATAGTTGTTTTATAATGAAACCCACTCGGGTGCAGCTCTTAGGGAAGGAGAGTTTTTTGCTCCTGTGTTTGCAGTAAAGCTGCTAATCGGTGTTAGATGTGGGCAGAACTTTATTAATGGATGGCATTACCTCTGTTGCCATGAGTTCCATGGACTGGCGCATTCGTGCTTTATCCGTCCAGTCGTGAGCCGTCATTAACAGTGTGCCAAAGCCGCCGACTTGATTGTGAAACTCAAGCAACTGGTTTGTCACGGTTTGGGCATCACCACGAATTACAAAGCTGTCAACCATGCCGTTTGCAGTTAACTCGTTTGCGTCATCGCCAAGTTTAGCTACGAAGGCGGGTTTTAAATCGGAGCGTTCGAAAATGTCGAATAAATACTCGTAGTAATGCATGAAAGAGCCCCCAGGGTTCATGACAAATTTTTCTGCTTCTTCGTTCGACTCAGCAACGAAGATGCTTCGGGCAACTCTCCAACGGGAATTCTCAGCAACTCGATTGTGCAACCTGCATTCATCATCGTAGACACGCCAATGACTTGCGACCGACCACGCTCCAATAAAGTTAGCTGATATCGGATCCCAATTGCGCTTTCCGGCAAAGCGCATGGTGCCGGAATTGGGGCTGAGTGCAGATAAAGCGATGGGAGGATGGGGTTTTTGGAAAGGTTTGACCATCCGTCCTAGACCTAGCTTGTCGACTGCCCAATCTTCGACTCGCGCATTCCAAAAGGTATTTGTGATATTGTAAGGCGGCTCGGTTTCCCAGATTTTGAGAATCATATCGATGGATTCGACCATCATCGCGTTGCGGTCAGCGTCCATGACTCCAAATAATTCAAAATCGGATGGTAAACCGCCTGGGCCAATTCCCATGATAAATCTACCCTCGGACAAATGGTCGAACATTGCGGCATAGCCCGCGACTACGGCCGGATGGTATTGTGGTAAACAAAGCACTCCGGTTCCGAATTTGATTCGTTGTGTCCTTGCGATAAGGGTGGCCATAAACAACAATGGTGAGGTGATGGGTTCAGCGGCTGAAGTGAAGTGCTCACCCACCCAAGCTTCTTCAAATCCCAACTGGTCAGCTAAAATAATTGCTTCGGTGTCTTCTGCTAAAGCTTGGTGGTAATCTTTTGTTGGATCATGCAGAGGCATCATAAAATAGCCGAGTTTCATCTGAGATCCTTTTGTATGTGGTCGCTCTTTGAGCTACATAATACATAACTGTAGTGGAATGTTTTCTCGAGTCGAGAACTGTCGGAGGCGATGAGTGTACCGTAGGGCTATCGTAGCTAACAACACGAAGACGACCTAGCACTACTACAGTGGTTATAGGGAGCAATCGATAATTCTGGATAACGTGCCAAGGCAAGTCGACAGTGACTCCAAATTAATCTCTCGCGCTCGGTCTTTAGCGCCGGTGGTTGGCGAACGTGCGCGGGAATGTGAAGCGCTTCGACGGGTTCCGGATCAAACCATCGAGGATTTTCACCAGGCTGGGCTATTTCGGGCGATACAGCCGAAGAGAATTGGTGGCGGCCAGGTGCCATTCCCAGTCTATTTCAAAATGTGTGCTGAAATTGCGCGCGGTTGTGCTTCTAGTGCCTGGGTCCTGACTAATCTTGCTAGCCACCATTGGATGTTGACCTACTGGCCGGTGGAAGCACAGGATGAAGTTTGGGGAGGATCGCCAGACGTACTGATTGCTTCAGGACTTGCTTTCCCATGTGGGAAGGCGAACAAGGTGGCTGGAGGCTACAAGTTGACGGGGAAATGGCCGTTTTCAAGTGGCGTGGACGCTTCTACTTGGAACATGCTCGGCGGCATTGTTGCAACAGATGAAGGCGAAAAACCTGATCAGCGTTTGTTTCTGGTCCCGAGTGATAATTACAACATTATTGACGATTGGGACGCTAGTGGCCTGAAAGGTTCCGGCAGTAAGAGTGTTGCGTGCGAGGATGTTTTTGTCCCCGTTCATCGTACGGTTGCGCTTAAGGATATAGTTGCTGGTGAGGCGCCAGGCTTGGTTGCTAACCCCGGTTCATTATTCAGATTACCGTTTTTCGCCATGTTTCCTTATGTTGTCGGTATGGTTGCATTGGGAGCCGCAAAGGGTGCATTGGAGACCTACACTAATTGGAATAAACATCGGGTCAGTCGTTACACAGGGGCTAAGATTAGCGAGCTTGCACCTATACAAATGCGCCTCGCTGAGGCCTCGGGTTCGGCCGAAGCGGCGGAACGAATGTTTTTGCACCGATGTTACGAAGTAACCTCTATGGTAGAGGCCGGTAAACAGCTTGGGCTTGAGAAGCGCGCAGAATATCGGCGGGATGGTGCCTTTGCGACGAAGTTGTGTGTGCGATCCGTTGACATTCTTTTTGAAGGTAGCGGTGGCAATGCTTTGTATTCTGAAAATGCTATGCAGCGGCATTTTAGAGATGTACACGCGGCTGCCGGGCACTTTGCGCTCGCTTGGGATGTATCGGCCACCATATATGGACAGATTCATCTCGGTTTGCCATTTAAAGGTAATTTATAGAAAATTTGGTCTTTCGAATGTCGCGATTAATCGGCGAAGCTCAAGTTTTCTTTTTAGTTGGATCCAGTTATTCCGGTTCCATGGCTTTTTCAAACGCTGAATTTAATAGTACCTGACTACCGGAAATGAGGCGCTTTTCCGCCGCATCCTCCAATTCATTGTGGCTAAGGCCATCTTTGCATGGGATAAAGACCATCGCGGTCGGACAAATGTCGGCCATATATTTGGCGTCATAACCTGCACCGCTGCTGCTCCGAAGGTAGCTGTGGCCACGGGAATTCTCCACCTGCTCCACCATGTTGACACATGCTGGATCAAAGGCGGTAGGCGGGGAATACCAGATTTGCTCTAGATTTCCTTTCAGGGCATTGTCTTCGCGAACTGCGTCAAATGCTAAGCGCAGGGACTGTGCCATTGCTAAAAGTGTACTGGCTACTGGATGGCGCATATCGACCGTGAAACGGACCTGTCCGGGAATTACATTGCGTGAATTAGGGGATAGTTGGAGTTGGCCGACGGTAGTGCGTCCATCAGGGGCATTAGCTATGGGGCGATATCGTTGATATGTCCAATAAGGCGTGCAGCGCCTAAGAGTGCATCGTGTCTGGCTGACATTGGAGTGGAGCCAGCATGAGCCTCTTTGCCGATGATCGTACAATTGAACCAACGAATTCCTTGGATCCCCTCTACTACTCCAATAGTTTTGCCCGCGGTCTCAAGAACGGGTCCTTGCTCTATGTGGGGCTCGAAATACGCGCGGATGGGACGGCCGCCACAGGGCGAATCTCCGTCATATCCTATTCGCGCTAGCGAGTCTGCAAGTGTGACGTTGTTTGTGTCCTGGGAGTTTAATGCTGCGGAGAGTGTGAGTGCATCGGCAAACACTCCTGATCCCATCATTGCGGGCGCAAACCGTGACCCTTTCTCGTTCGTCCATGAGACCACCTGGATGGGTCGAAGGGTCTGAATTTGTTTGTCGTTCAGGCCACGGACTACTTCAAGAGCAGCCAACACACCGTAGGCGCCATCATATTTTCCGCCAGTCGGCTGGCTATCAAATGACTCCCGATCAGGACCGGGGCAAGTGTGTCCTTTCCCCCCGAACGACGGCAAAATAGATTGCCAATATGATCAACCGTAATGTCACAGTCGGCGTTCTTGGCCTATGTAACAAGTAAGTCGCGGCCAGCACGATCTTCGTCGGTCGCAGCAAGACAGCATACCCTGCCTTTTTTAGTTGCTCCAATTTGGGCCATACGCGCCAGCGATTCTATGAGTCGATCGGCGTTTACTTCAGGTTTGTGCATGTCATAGCTTTGGTCGTTTATCGGCAAACGGACGAGCTCGTTCGAACGCACGGCTGGCGGTTAATACGGTTGCGTCCCCGTACATCGGACCAACAATTTGCAAACCAATAGGTAAACCACTGTCGCTAAAGCCACATGGGATAGATGCAGCTGGCTGTCCGGTCAGATTGAACGGAGGTGTGAAAGGAATCCAGCCGAAGGGATCATCGACGTAGTCATTTGGACATGGTTGCCCTACGTCGAATGCAAGGACTGGTAACGTTGGACACAGTAGAAGATCGTATTGAGCGAGTAGGTGATTCATATAAATACCGTTTGCTACGCGATCGAGTTCGGCCGTTTTTAGTGAGAGCATATCGAGTTTTTCACCTTCGGTTGCCATTGCTACCAAAGTGGGCTCGATCTTAGCTCGCTGTTCTTCTGTTAGCATACTCATCATTTTGGCGACACTGGATGTAAAGTGGATTAGCAAGATATCGCGTGGTGCTACGGGCCAATCTATATCGATAGTCTCAACTGAGGCGCCAAGATCTGAGAATTGTCGGGACGCATTAAATACAGCCTCCGCTACTTCTGTATCCACCTGTGTATCGAGTCCGAGGTCGGGGCTGAAAGCGATTTTCAATCCGGTGATTTTTCCGTCGACTGAATTGCTGTAATCCTCGTTGTCATAGGGGAGACCATACCAATCGCGAGCGTCTGGCTGGGCGATCACTGTCAACATTAATGCCGCGTCGGCTACTGTACGTGTCATTGGTCCAGCATGGGACAAGGTCCCAAATGGGCTTGGTGGGTAGGTTGGAACTCGGCCAAACGTGGGCTTCAGGCCGTAGACTCCTGCAAAACAGGCTGGGATACGAATTGAGCCGCCGGCATCGGTACCAATAGCAAGCTGGCCCATCCCTGCTGCGACTGCTGCACTTGCACCCCCACTTGAACCTCCGGGGGTTTTGTCGAGGTTCCACGGGTTACGAGTAATACCGGTCAGGATACTATCGGTGACACCTTTGTGTCCGAATTCGGGGGTCGTGGTTTTCCCAAGCAACACCGCACCGTGCTCCCTTAGTCTCGCGACACAGGGAGCGTCCTCGTTCCACGCTTGATCTGGGTCAATTGCGCGTGACCCTCGTAAGGTCGGCCAGCCCTCGGTGACAACTAAATCCTTGATGGTTGTGGGTACGCCGTCGAGAAGACCCTTCGGGTTTGCCGTTTTCCAGCGCTGTTCCGACTCAGAGGCTGCCGCGAGCGCTGCATCCGTATCAACAATGGTAAAAGCGTTAAGTTTTTTGCCGTCACGTTCGATTCGGTTGAGAGAGGCCCGGACTGCTTCGACTGGCGACAATCTGCCGGCCCGGTAGTTTTTAATTAATTCGGTTGCAGGCATGTAGGCGAGATCGTCAGACATAGTGTCTCCTTCAAGTTGTGCGCTGGTTTCTGTTACTCACTATGGGTTAAGTGGAAGTCGAATCCAAAATATTCGGAGGTCTTCCAGTGGGCCACTATACCAGTGAAATGAATTATTCGACTTTAGTAGTGTTTTGGTAAGTACGTGTAAGTGGCTACTTTCAGAGGTGTCTTCGTTAATACGGCATTTTGCATGGTCTTTGATTTATGTTGACTGTGTGCTAAAGGCGAACGAAGGCGTGGCTGTGAACTTTAATTACGAGGTGCGGGTCGCAGCGAATTTAAAACCATGTTCCACTAATCTCGGCCTTTGGATCAACGATTTATAGCGGGTTCTAAAAATGGCGGCGATTCACATTCTCTATCCAGATGTTTTGTCAGCCGATGATCATGCGGTCGAACGGGCCATTTCGGGAGATGGTGTTGAGTTTATAATATTCAACGAGCGTGAACCCGATAAAATTCCTCAGGAGATATGGTCTAGTTGCCAGGCCATGGTCACGGGTATTTCCATGCCGATTGACGCGAGTGTGATAGCGAGGCTCGACAACTGCAAAATAATTACACGTTTAGGTGTAGGTTACGATTTGATCGACATAGCGGCTGCTGGCGCTTGCGGGATCGTAGTTTGCAACGTGCCAGATTATGGCACTAACGAAGTTGCGGACCATGCTATCGCCTTGCTGCTTTCCTTTACCCGTGGGATACCGCAGTACACAGAAGCCTATCGCGCTGATCCGGATAAAGGTTGGGACTACAAGATTACCCCAGCAATGACCAGGATGACGGGTAAGTGCTTTGGAGTGATCGGCTTAGGACGAATCGGAACTGCCGCCGCAATGCGCGCTAAGGGCTTCGGAATGCAAGTAAGAGCTTATGACCCCTTCGTTCCATATGGCCAGGAGTTGGCCCTCAACATCGACCGTGCCTATGATCTTGATGAATTGCTGAAAGCGGCTGACTTCATCACCATTCATACTCCTGCCACCAAGTTAACACATCATCTAATTAACGAGGACGCAATTTCGAAAATGAAGCGCGGAGTGATTTTGGTGAACACGGCGCGTGGGCCGATTTGTGACTTGGATGCTGTGTATAGCGGCCTTAAATCCGGCCAGATTGGTGCCGCTGGGTTGGATGTATTTGATCCAGAGCCCCCAAATGCGGACCATCCACTTATGTTGGCATGGCGTGCCCGTGAAACTTGGCTTGAGGGTCGCTTTGTAGCCACGCCTCACGCTGCATTTTACAGCCCTACATCTTCACAAATTCTCCGTGAGAAGGCGTTGCAAACCTGCCTCGATTATTTGCGAAGCGACGCATTAAGAAACTGCGTCAATAGTGATTGTCTGGAGCACTAGAAGGTGTCAAATGCGAGGTGTGTGCATAAAGCCACGGCACCAGGATCTATCCAAGCATTGAGCATTAAGACGAGGTCAGATTGATAAAAGGTTCTTAAACCTTAACGCTCGGCCGTGCCTTTGTACTTTGGTACCAGCGTTGGAGTGCGCCGTACTCCTCTGGAATTTCAATTTTTGACCACCCAGCAAATTCGATCAAAATGAAGGCCGTGATATCTGCGATCGTAAAAGTTTCCGTGGCAACAAATTCGCTCACTCCGAGTTGCTCGTTCAGAACACCTAGGAAATATTCAACGCGAGCACGGCCCCGATTGACGAGCTCGGGAATTTGCGCGTAGTTCACTGGACCAGCTAATGCGCGGTCCGTCCATCTTTTGCCGGAATTGCGAAACGTATCTCCGGCCGGAAGCATTCCTTGGAGTTCGACTCTGCGCTGCCACATCTCGACCAGCGCTTTCTCTTTCGCATCTCGGCCCATCAGTGGCGGTGACGGTTGTAGTTCCTCAAAGTAGCGGCAAATTGCCACCGATTCGGTAATAAGCGTTCCATCGTCGAGGGCAAGTGCAGGGACAATACACGAGGGGTTGATTGCCCGGAAGTTGTCGCTCAACTGTTCTTTATTACCTAAATCGACTTGGACTATGTCTACGTTATCTATCCCTTTTTCAGCTAGGAACATCCGAGCGCGACGCGGGTTTGGGGCTATGTCATAATCATAAAGTTTCACTGCATGATACTCCTGGGATTTGTTGCACTCTATATAACCAACGAAATGTTATGAGAAGTAAGTAAGTTTCTCGACGGTCTATAAAACAGAAGGAATACTTAAGTCTAGATTTGGCTGGTGGGAGGGTCTGGTGGTACTGGCCCCTTACTCGGATGCGGGCGGATCCAATTGGTAAAGTGGTGGTTCACCGCGCGCGACTCGGCCAACGTTGTCCAACGCAATCGAGAAATTGCGGCGCTTTGACTCGGTGGTTTGGCCGGCGACATGGGCAGTGAGTATGACCCGGTGCCGGCACTCCGAAGGGAGACTAAGAAAGGGGTGGCTTTTAGGAAGCGGTTCCTGCTCGAAAACATCGAAACCGGCTCCCGCCAGCCGTCCCGTTTCAATTAAAACGGAAAGAGCGGCTTCGTCGACAATACCACCTCGTCCACAATTCAAAAGAATCGCACCCGGCTTTATTAGACTTAATAGAGACGTGTCGATGAGATTTTTTGTTTTCGTGGTGGCTGGTAACGCAACAACTATTATGTCCGACGTAGAAATCAGTTCTTTAAGCGACAAAGCATGCACGAATGGATCAGCTTGCTTGACATGTGCGGCACGCACGACCTCAAGACCAAGGCCAATAAATAAAGAGGCAACAGCGCGGCCTATGTGGCCAAAGCCGATTACACCCACACGTCCGTTGAGTTCGTGGCCGGTAATGTTGTTGGCCCGTGCCGCTGTCCACTCTTCTGCGCCGCCCCGTGTGAGCAATGTTAGAGGGCGCCGCAATCGGAATGCCATCTGGACCACAGTCTGGGCGACGGACGGTGCGTTTAGGCCAGGCATATAGGCAACAGGAATACTCAGGCGCGCACATTCGTGGCGGTCCACGTTGTCATAGCCAGCGCCCGTTAACTGTACCAACCGCGTTTTGGGCGCTAGTCCTAGGAGAGCGGCGTCGACGGTACCGGAACCAGAAGCGGAAATGATGTAGTCAGCATTAATGGACGCTGCTTCGGCTTCAGCACGCACACCGGCTCTTCCGAAATTCATTGTGTAGCCGCTAGGTGCTGTCAGTCCGAGCGCTCGGAATTCAACTTCCGGCCAGAGGAACGCAATCTTTGGCATAATTATCTGTTGTGTTTGTTAGCTGAGTTTCTCACGTACTAGGCGTGTGCCGGCGACTAGCGCCTCTAGTTTTGCATATGCAATTTTACGTGGGACATATTTAAAGCCACAATCAGGGGCCGTAATAATGTTTTGAGAAGGAACGAATTCCAGTGCTCGCTCAATGCGCTTCGCGACCAATTGATCACTTTCCACAGTCATATCATCGAGATTAATGACTCCCAATATAATTGTCTTATCGGCAATCGGTTGCAGTGCGGACAAGTCAAGATTTGGTTGTGCGGTTTCAACGGAGATTTGATCGACCGTGCATTCGCTAAGTTCTTCAAGAAAGTGATAATGGTCCGGGCGGTCATTGATCATTGCTGCGTAGCCCATGCATAAATGCAATGCAGTGGTACCGTTGATGCCTTGGAGTGCACGGTTGATAGCAGGGATTGCATATTCCCTAGCAGGTTCCGGCCTGGCTTGTACCCAGGGTTCGTCGATCTGAACCACGTCTGCACCTGCGGAAAATAAATCCTGGATTTCATCATTAACTGCGTTGGCATAGTCCATGGCCAGTGCTGCGGGGTCGTGGTAATGCTGGTCTTCTGCCTGTTGAGACATTGTGAACGGACCGGGTAAGGTCGCTTTTATCATACGGTCGGTGTTGGCACGTAAAAAAGCAATGTCAACTGCTCCTACTGGGCGTGTGCGTCTGATTGGGCCGACAACGAGCGGAACTGGGTTGGGCGTTCCTTTTCGTGATATCGCCGTGCCCGTTTTGTTTGGATCGAGGCCGTCGAGCGCGGTGGCGAAATGGTTGGAGTAACTCTCTCGACGCATCTCCCCGTCGGTTACAATATCGATGCCCGCCCGTTCTTGATCCCGAATTGCTAGCAGCGTTGCATCGTCTTGAGCTTGTGAAAGCCAGGGATCTTCGATTCGCCACAGATCTCCCCGGCGTGATCGAGGCGGTGAACCCGAAGCAAGCGTGTCTCTATCTATTAGCCAATCGGGTTGCGCATAACTCCCGACCACCGAAGTAGGTAGGAGTAGTGTAGTGTTTGTCATGGGTCTGGCTCATCATGTTCAGTAATGGATTCGACGAAGCGATTTATAGCACTCATTTGAGATACCTCGATCTACTGAGTTGACGTTGGGCTGACAGCTCGTCAGCTGGGTTTGATCGGCGTACAGTGCCATTTTTCCTCAAGAAGCTCGCCACGGACTAGTCAACGTGTGTCTATGCAAGAGTGAGGTGCGGAACTTACTGTATTATTGCACAATATATTGCTTGCCTTGAAAATTGGGTGAAGCAGGGAAAGAAATGGTACAGGTTGGGTATGCCGATGGGCGCTGAACGACGAAATGGTCTTGAGATCAGGGCTGTCCAAAAGAGCTTCCGTGAATATTCCCTAGGAGCGCCAATGGGGTGGGGGGTGCGATGACAAAATTATTGTTGATACAGGGCGCCAACATGGCTTGGTTGGGTCGGCGACAGCCAGAAATTTATGGCACCACTACTGCCGACCAGCTAAACGAAATGCTTCAGGCCCATGCTGATGAGCACGATTATGACTTGGATATTTTTTATACGCATGTTGAGGGTGAAGCGATCGGGCGTGTCTTTAAAGGCGTTGAAGAGGGTATTGATGGGCTCGTGATGAATCCCGCGGGCTTCACCTATCGTGGTGAGGCATTGCGTGATTGTATCCTCGATTGTGAAGGATTGCCCTATATTGAGGTCCACATATCCAATTTGGCGCAACGGGGTATCAAGTCGGTATTAGCGAGTGCTGCTGACGGCATGTTGATGGGGTTTGGGCTTCAATCTTATCTGTTGGCGTTGGATGCTATGTTGGACTTATTGCAGAAGCGGAATGGATGACTGGACCAAGAATACAACCAAGCATTCTTGACATAGCACCCTATGTGCCGGGGCTTTCGAGTGCACCTTGTGATAAGCGCTTGGTCAAGATGTCGTCTAACGAGACCCCGCTAGGGACTAGTCCGGATGCGGTAGAGGCGTATCGCGGGGCCAGCGAACTACTACACCGATACCCGGATGGTGCAGCCGCAGAATTGCGAACCGCGATTGGCGATGTCTATGGCCTTGATCCAGAGCGGATCGTGTGTGGGAATGGTTCGGACGACCTGTTGTATCTTCTTGCTACCGCGTACGCTGGGCCCGGCGATGAGGTTTTAATCACAAAACACTCATTTGCCATGTATCAAATTGCGGCTCAGTCCGTTGGGGCGACACCGGTGATCGCGCCAGACCGTCTGCTTGGATCTGATGTAGACAGCCTGTTGAAGCACGTTGGTCCAGATACTCGAGTTTGTTATTTAGCTAATCCGAACAACCCAACAGGAACTTTTCTATCTTCGGACGAGGTAGCACGCTTGCGTGAGGGTTTGTCAGATAGTGTTCTGTTGGTGATCGATGCAGCGTATGCAGAATATGTTCGTCGGGAAGGTTACTCAGATGGTATCGCGTTGGTCGACCGTTACGACAACGTCGTTGTGACTCGTACGTTTTCAAAAATCTTTGGACTTGCTTCGTTGAGACTCGGTTGGTTGTACGGGCCATCAAAAGTGGTTGATGCGTTAAACCGCATTCGCTGTCCGTTTAACGCAAACGGGGCAGCTCAGGCTGCTGGCATGGCCGCTCTCAAGGATGTGGCCTTCGTAGAGGCTGCGGTGGCACATAATGAGCAATGGCGGCCTTGGTTAGAGAAGGAACTGGGTGGTCTCGGATTGACCGTCCACCCCAGCATAGCCAATTTCGTGCTAATTGAATTTGAGCGTTCTCCACGATCTCAAAGTGCAGCGCGGGCCTATGATTATCTGCTGCAAAACGGAGTTATAGGTAGAGAACTAAGAGGGTATAATTTGCCGAATTGTCTTCGATTTTCAGTAGGTCTTGAGGAGGACAATCGTTTGCTGGTTGATTTGATTGCGAAGTTTATTGGCCCTTCCAGACGGTGAATGTATTTGTCCCGGAGGCATAACACTATACTTGATCACACAACAAAAGCCGGACTATAGGCGGTTGGATAAGTTTTGGACGCCGGTCAAAGGTGGGAAAAGAGCGTTGGCAAACGCGATACCATTTGGTAGCAAAGCTGTGAATACAATTGGTGTAGGCTTGCCTCGCGATTTACGGTCCGATATGTCTAGATTTCGCGGAAACAATAACCGCAAGGAGGTAATGCCGCATGAGCTTCGATCTTGATCAATATGTCGAAGTCCGCCGAGCCAATTGGGCGAGCTTTGTTAAGCTAACGGCGTATGGAACCATCGGCGTCATCGCAATTTTGGTGTTGCTGGCACTTTTTGTTTTATAGGCTCGGCCGTTTAGGATTGGTCCGAACTCAGCTCCATTCTTCATGCAACATTTGCTGTTTTCGTCGCCACTTGATGAGAAGGAAGCAGTTAGGGTATCTACCAAGCATTTTGGACAAGTAGGCGATGCCAAACAACTGGCAGGTGGTGTTCAAGGTTTGTTTTATGACCTAGGCTATTGTGCCATCACTGAAATGCGCCTTGCTTCTGGGCCGCGCGCAGATGTTATCGGTTTAGATCGGCGTGGACGGTTTGTCGTCGCAGAAATCAAAATAAGCCGTGCTGACTTGCAAGCTGACCGCAAATGGTTGGATTACCTGTCGTTCCGCGACGACTTTTATTTTGCAGTTCCAGCTGACTTTCCCATCCACATAGCCCCAGATGGATCTGGGTTGATCGTTGCGGACCAATTTAATGGCGAAATCGTGCGCCCAAGTTGCCACAAATCTATGGCAACGGGGTGTCGGAAGCAGCAAATTATGCAGTTTGCGCGTACGGCTGGGACGCGCCTGTACCGATACCAACGGCAGGGTCTATAATTACGCGTGAGGATCACAGACCCCCGTGGCCGTTAGGATTTAGGTAAAGATATGGCGTGTGCCGTTGGTTTCCTCGAGAAATGTGTGGTCGCAGCTGGAGCAATCATTGCAGCTGCAACGCTCACGGCATGCCAAGATTACCGAAACGCGTTTAATCCGGTTCAACTCTTATGCCCGGGAGACTTTGATCCAACAGAAAATCGTTGTGTGATTCAGACTCATGGCAATGCTGACCCTTAAGGTTCGCGGCCAATGCGTATTCGCCATTTCTGGGCTAACAGAGAACAACATACTCATCCAGTTATATGCGGCACGTTAGGGGCAATGCTAGAGTGCAGGGAGTAGGGAACATGTCCGAGAATACATTTTCTGCCATTTCGCAGTTTCGACTCGATAAAGAGGTTGCTCTAATTACCGGTTCGGGTGACGGTCTGGGACGTATTGCCGCCCTAACTTTTGGTGAAGCTAGTGCTCACGTGTGTGTGTCGGATATCGACATGCCACTCGCTGAAAAAGTTGTACGCGAGATTGAGGACGCAGGCGGCTCAGCTGATGCTTGGCATCTCGATGTTGCGGATAATGAGCAGATAGTGCGTGTGATTGCTGAAGTTGTGGGAAAGCACAAACAAATTGACATCTTGGTGAATAATGCAGGCACCGCTCAGCGCGAACCGACGGAGGATATGCCGCTCGAGGTTTGGGACAAGATTGTGCAGATCAATCAAACACAGGTGTTTATGTGCTCGCGTGAAGCAGGCCAACATATGCTGAAGGAGAAGAAGGGGTCTATCATTAATATGGCTTCCATTATGGGCTTGGTGGGTGGAGGGTTTTATCCCAACTTCCCCTATCATGCGACCAAGGGTGCAGTGGTGAATATGACACGTGCTTTGGCCGCTGAATGGGGCGCCCATGGGGTGCGAGTTAATGCAATCGCCCCTACCTTTGTAAAGACGAACCTTACTATACCTTTACGGTCCAACGAGACTCTGAGTCGGATTGCGATTGAACGTACGCCAATGGGTCGGTTTGCAGAGCCAGAGGAATTGGCTGGGGCATTCCTTTTTCTGGCCAGCTCGGCTTCAAGTATGGTGACCGGGCATATTCTGGCAGTGGACGGGGGATGGACTGCAATCTAGATGTCACAGGTTTTAGTGACAGGTTTAATTTCTATAATTCGGTTGTTCAGGCTCGAGTAAGCGTTTAAGTGCAGTAAAATGGCGATGGTGGTTCGCTGCTCCACCCGATCCTTCCGTTTCTATTTGTTGGGCCACAGATTTTACGATGGATTCTGGGATTTTCTTAAGCGCCCGGCCAGTTGACATAGCTAACACTTGAGCTTGGCAGGCGCGATTCAGAAAATACAGTTGCTCCCACGCATGCGCTACGCTGGTCCCGGCCACGGTGATTCCGTGATTGGCCATGAACAGCACGTCATAATCACGAAAAGCGTTGGCGATGCGCGATCCTTCGTCTTCGTCAAGTGCGCCCCCCCGATAATCATCATCATATGCGATCTTGCCGTAAAATCGGCAAGCATTTTGGTCGGCGTATTCGAGCCGCCCTTCTTCGATCATGCATAGAGCAAGTGGGTAGGGGGGATGGCAATGCATCACGCAAGTGGCATCCGGCCGTGTCATGTGAATGGCGTTGTGAATATGAAAAGCACTCGGCTCCACGAATCCCTCACCCTCAATCCGTGTGCCTGTCCCATCAACTATCATTAGTATGCTTGCAGTTACTTCAGACCAGTGAAGTCCATAGGGGATCAGGAGGAACCGATCATTCTGGTTGGGCACCACCATTGTGAAATGATTGTCGATGCCTTCGTTAAATCCGAATTTGTCAGCTAAGCGATAGGCGGCCGCCAAATTTTCACGCGCTATCTGTATTTCATTGTTTGTGGCCATGGGCAATTCCTCGTTCAAAGTTTGATCGTTGTTAGAAAATATAATTATCTGTGTCAGGATCACAATCTTCGGACAACTGATTGAATCAAAAGGGGGCGTTGCAAGTAGCGCGGAATTTGACGGTATCGAGTCGGGCAGTTATGGGTTTGGGGTGGTGATATTTTAGATTTTACTAATAACGCCGTGAGGTCTGAGTTCGCATTGGAGCAGTTTTGCGACGGGCCTGCGTCGCCTTTCGAAGCGTCCTATAGGCATAAACTTTAGCATATTAGATGATGAGTGCGTGGCCAATGCCACGACTTGCTCCAGTGACTAAGACTGTCGGCATAATAAATCTCTATCTTTTGGGTGGAGATATTTTGTTTGGAAGTTCAGTGAGGGAACCCATCAGTGATGATGTTAACGAGGTTTGTAGATCACTAAACCATAACTGCAATATTTTCCATTAAATCCCTCATTTGAACTTTAAAGAGCTGTAAAACCTGTACTCATCGATGCAATTCTCATATGAATTTCTCATTGTGGACATATTTCGAAATCGTAATTGGGGGAAATTAAATGTCGGGTGGACTTAAGGGCCAGGTAGCAGTGGTAACTGGTTCTGGTAGTGGAATTGGTGCCGCCATAACCCATTCATTTTTGGATGCTGGCGCTAGCGTTCTCGCCACTGGCAGAAGAGCGGAAAAACTAGGCAGGCTCGGGGAGCATCAATCTTTGATAACACTAGTTGGCGATGTCACAGAACCGGATTTTGCGGATCGTTTGTTGAGCCGTGCGCTAGATGCTTTTGGGCGCTGCGATATAGTCGTTAACAATGCGGGGGTAATGTGGAGCGGGGCAGCACACGAGATTGACATAGAACATGTTGTGGCCATGGTTCGTGTAAATATCGAGGCAGCATTTCGAGTTGCACACGTATTTGTTCGCCATTTCTTTACCCAAAACACGGGACAAATTATCAACATTTCGAGTGTTCTTGGCACCAAAGTGCGTCCGAACACTGGTACATATAGTGCGACTAAGTACGCTGTTGAAGCGCTGTCCGAATCGATGCGGCTCGAACTTGCTGATACAAACGTCAAGGTAACTTGTATCGAACCGGGTTTGGTTATAACGGATCTTCACGACCATTTTGCAATCCATCCTAAAGACGCACTCGGACTCAAGCAGCCTCTGCGACCCGAGGATATTGCGAATATTGTCCTGACCGTTGCTACTCAGCCGGACCACGTGTTTGTGCCCAAGGTGATGGTTTTGCCAAAACACAACGCAATCTAAAAATCATTCACTGTGTCATTTTACATCCGGATGGACTGATTTACGCCGGATCTGTCATTTCTAAGTCGGGGTCTTGGATCCAAACGTAGATCAGCACTGCAACTGCGGCGAGCCCAGCCACACACCAGAACAGTGCGCTATAGGCGGACGGTGGGCGAGCTCCGTTGGTCACCGTAAAAAACCCTATTACCCAGCCACTCAGCAGTTGAAGTAGTCCAACCCCACCAAAGCTGAACAGGTTGGAAAGGGTGAGTGCGCGTCCCACTAAGCGTTTGGGTGCCAACATTCGTACGTGGCTGACAATCAAGATTGGATAGGAGCCAGCCAAACCAAGGAGACTCAAAAGTAGAAGCAATAAATAGTGGTCTGTTGGGGGCAAAATCGCGAATACCACAAAAATGGCCGCAGTGGCACTGCCGCCTGCTAAGACCAAAGTTTTGATAGATCCCAGCCGTGGTGCCAGCCATGCATATGCTAAACCACCTACCATGCTGCTTAACGCCATTGCCATCAAAATGTCCGCAGCACCAACCGTATTAAGCCCGTGAACGTCTCTAAGGTATGGTGCCCCCCAGAGGCCAAGTACGACCATGATCGAACCGTATGACACTGTATTTAACGGCAAGAGCAAGCGAAGTTGGCGATTGCGTGCTACTTCGCCAACACCGCGTAACGCGCTGGTAAAGGTCTCTCGCGGACCCTCATGGAATGGCTTTCCCGGTGGCGCATTTCGCACTAGCAGCCAGACCATTATCGCGACAAGAGTTGTGATTGCAGATACGAAAAGGAATGTTCCCCGCCATCCTAACCATTCAGCAGTTATCGCAAGCGGCGTAGTGGCAACTAATGCACCACCGCCCCCGACACCGCTTGCGATTGCTGCCATCAATGGAAAGCGTCGTGGAGGAAACCAGCGCGAGAACACCACTAAAGTTCCCATGAAACAGGTGGCGCATCCTAAGCCGATAACTCCGCGCCCGATGGCGAGCATGATCGGTTCTGTGGCTGACGCAAATATAACTGCACCGGCGGCGGCGATCATCAATAGGGTGGTATTGATTAGGCGTGGGCCATAGTGGTCGAGAAGGACCCCACAAGGCACCTGGGCGACAGCAAATACTATAAAATAGGTGCCGCCAAGTAGGCCTAGCATGCCTGCTGACAATCCCATCTCAGCCATAAAGGTGGGACCGAGGACGCCAACTGAGGCGCGGTAGAACTGGCTGATCAGGAACGCTGTGCAAAGTATGGTGACCATGGCCACGAGGTGAGGTCGTGTTTGCACGATTAGTCCGAAGGCGCCATCTGTGGTAGACCAGGAATGTTGATATTTCAGACGGAATGCTTGAGCGGTATCAGGACCAGAACCGTGGTGTCAATCTAGCCCACCGCCGTGCGGCCACGCGTAGAACATTATCCTGTTGTTTTCAGCGATAGGCCCTGAGAGAATGGCGCCGCCATTGTGCCATGATGGCAGGCCGTGTGGTGGTGGCACTTCAACAGTACTGGTTGGACGTGGCTACCCGGCCGGCTACAGCATAGATGTATGGGGGGAGACAATGCAGCAATTGCTGGCGGCGAGCCGCGCTATTGACCGTTTCCAGTCCGCAGTAGGACGGACCGCGGCATGGCTTTTGATTCCTATGATGTTAGTAATCATAATAGACGTGATTACCCGGAAGTTTGGTTTGTTAATTGTTGCGAAGGACTTTTTTTTGAATAACGGTATGGCAGTTCCGGCCCATCTTATCGGCACCTATTTTACCTCAACCAAATTCCAGGAGCTGGAGTGGCACCTGCACGCAGCATTATTTTTGCTGTGTCTGGGTTTTGGCTACGTCAAAAACTCCCACGTGCGTATCGAAATCATCCGGGAACGATTTGACCTTCAAACAAAGTCGTGGCTAGAAGTAATCGGGATCGTGTTCTTCATCGTGCCCTATACGTATCTGTTGTTCCGGTATGGATTTAATTTTGCTGCACGTTCGTTCGAATTAAACGAGGTGTCTTCTGCACTGACTGGACTAAGCCATCGCTGGATCATCAAATCATTCGTGCCGATCGGAATGGTTTTGTTGTTCATCGCCGCGATGGGGGTGCTCTTTCGCAATTTAGTGTTTCTTTTTGGATCGCCGGATCTGAGCCGCGAGGCGCAGGAGCTCTCTCCCGAATTACATTTGTCTGAGGAATAGATGAAGGTAATACAATCTGGCGTGGACGGTGTGGCGCAGTCTAACGCGGAGTAACCTGTATGGATCTTGTTTATTTGCTGCCAGCTTTCATGTTTCTTGCGTTGGCGGCTTTATTATTTAGCGGATTTCCGGTTGCCTGGGTGTTGGGCGGCGTCGGCATCGGATTCGGATTCATCGGTATGTACTACGATGTGTTCGAATTCATTTACTTCTTCAACGTGATTTCCCGGATATGGGGTACGGCAGCGGAGAATTTAATTCTAGTCGCGGTACCGATGTTCATCTTTATGGGGACAATGCTCGAGCGTTCTGGTGTTGCCAATGACCTATTGCATTGCCTTCAGGTGCTGTTGCGACGGACGCCAGGCGGGCTAGCGCTGTCCGTGACGATAATGGGCACGATCATGGCTGCAACGACGGGCATTATCGGCGCGTCAGTTGTCATGATGACCCTTTTGGCGCTTCCAGTGATGCTGGAGCGCGGCTATCACGTGCCCCTGGCAACTGGCACAATTGCTGCTTCCGGTACACTCGGCATCCTAATCCCGCCGAGCATCATGCTCGTAATCATGGCTGACTTGTTGTCAATCTCGGTCGGGACACTGTTTCTGGCCGCGATCTTTCCAGGGCTGCTTCTAGCGGGCCTTTATCTCGTGTACATCTACGCACGGGCTTACTTTAATCCCGGCCTCGCGCCACCCTTGCCCGACTCAATGGGGCCGGAAAGCCGCTACGAGCTGTGGATCATGGTAGGGCGCAGCTTCGTGCCACCAATCTTGCTAATAGTGTTTGTGCTCGGCTCTATTTTTGCTGGTTGGGCAACGCCAACTGAGGCTGCGGGTGTAGGGGCTTTGGGAGCGCTCCTGCTTGCAGTAATGAATCGGAAGCTGAACTACAGAGTTCTTAAGGATGTGTTGATTCGCTCTGCACTGACTATTGGTATGATCTTTGGCATCTTCCTTGGTGCGACCTGTTTTTCCTACGTATACCGGGTCCTAGGTGGAGATGACGTGGTGCATAATTTGATCATGAACATAGGGTTGGGCGACTGGGGTCTTCTATTCCTCATGATGGGCATGGTGTTCGTACTCGGGTTCTTCTTTGATTGGATTGAAATCACGCTGATTGTATTACCTCTGTTTTCGCCGATCATGAGGGCTATGGATTTTGGCACTCACATTCCTTATTCCGTGGACATCGTGCCATGGATTACGATATTGCTCGCGGTCAATCTGCAGACCTCGTTTCTTACTCCGCCCTTTGGTTTCGCATTGTTTTATATGAAGGGGGTGGCCCCCCCTCAGGTGAAAATGCAACAAATTTACCGGGGCATCATTCCGTTTGTTACCTTGCAGCTGATCGGACTCGGTTTCGTGATTGGATTTCCGCAATTAGCGCTTTGGCTGCCCCACTCATTACTCGATTGATAAGGTGTGGCTGACGGTAACACTTGCCTTAACTATCATGCTCAGTCCTCTCGGTTTCAGAGCTTGCTACTGTTTGCGGTGTTATGAATAGTCGTTTTCGTGGTGTGGGGAAGTTGTTGTTGTTCGATGTAGGTATACATTAGTATTAGCGGCACAGAGGACGTGTTGCGTCCCGCCATAGTTGCCAAAGAGGAATGCTAATGCGCTTGCTGCGGTCCGGCGTTTTTATGTTCGCGGTGTTGGTGGCCGGGTTTGTTCCGGTGCTCGCGAGTGGAATTGATGCCAAGACGGCGCATGCATTAGCACAGGCCGGCGAACTTACAATTATCGACATTCGGCGTCCGGCCGAATGGCGGAAGACTGGTGTTCCTGAGGGGAGTGTCGGCATTAGCCTCCAAAATTTCTACCGGAAGATTCGGGGGCAATTTCCTGGCGATGTGCTGGCTGCGGTCGGTGGTGATAAGGATCGGTCAATTGCGCTGATCTGCGCAAGTGGGGGTCGATCAGCGCGGGCGTTGGGGTTACTACAGGAGGCTGGGTTTTCCCGTGTTCATGACATTAGCGAGGGCATGTTTGGGAACGGGAAGGCACCGGGTTGGCTTGCGCGGCACCTGCCCGTTTCCGTTTGCAAGGGCTGTTGATGTTGCGCAACATCGGGTTGTAACGAAGGAATTTGACCGTTAAATTAGCGCCTTGCGATAGCACCGACATCCTGCTCTCAGAGTTTTAATAAATCCCCAATGAAGGAATAGGATTAATTACAGATGACCTACCGCAATTTGTTCGGCGCCGTGTTTGGCGCATCATTTTTAGTGAGTGCGACGTCGGCCGTTGCAGCGGATTTAGCCGCCGGAGAAAAGGTTTTCCGGAAATGTAAGGTGTGTCACACCTTAGAGGAAGGCGGGAAGAAGAAAATCGGTCCTAATCTTTTCGGAATCATTGGGCGCACGTCAGGCACTGCTGAGGGTTTTAAATATTCCAAGGCAATGAAGGAGGCTGCCATCACATGGAGCGAAGACACCCTAACCCAATACCTTACCAAGCCTAAGGATTTCATCCCTGGCAACAAAATGGCGTTTCCCGGTCTGAAAAAGCCCGAGCAGATTGAAAATGTGATTGCCTTTATCACAGAAAATACAAAATAAGACGGGCTGTCCGTTAGGATGTCCTATGAAGGTCGGGGCAGAGTCCTGGCATTGTCTTGTTGACTCAATGTTAATGTTGTCTTGGCAGGTAAGGTGCTGGTAGGGAACAATCGCTGGTAGTCATGAAATTTGCTGGAGAATATCGAATTTCAGCGTCCCGAGCTCAGGTCTGGGAAGCGCTCAACGATCCCAATGTTTTGCGTGCCTCCATCCCGGGGGTGGAAAGCCTGGACCAAAAGTCAGACACGGAATTTGCGGCCGCACTTACCGTTAGAGTTGGTCCAGTGAAGGCGAGGTTTAAGGGTTCTGTCACTTTAAGGGATTTGGATCCGCCGCACGGTTACCTAATCGTAGGGGAAGGACAAGGGGGCGTGGCAGGATTCGCGAAAGGCAGTTGTCAGGTCAGTCTTTCTGAGGAAGGTGAAGAAACTTTGCTCCATTACCAAGCTGACGCCCAGGTTGGAGGCAAACTGGCACAAATCGGGTCGCGAATGATTTCTGGGGTTGCAAAGAAAACAGCTGACGATTTTTTTTCTGCCTTCGCAAAACAATTGGCCATATCCACCGATTCAGAAACATCTTCGGTGAAAGAGAAGAAGCTAACTGATCCATCCGTCCTCCACACAATAACTAATCGTCCGGCCATCGCGCCTGCGTATTGGATTGGTGCATTGATTATCATCACTGGTTTTCTCTTATGGCTCTATTCCTGATCTACCCGGCCTTGGCAAGGATGTTCTATGCTTGACCTAACGGACCCACCCCCCCACACTTATGCTGAAAAATCAGAGTGTGGAAGTGTGAGGCGGAGATGACCATCAATGTTGGAGCGACTGTAAACGGCAAGGAGGTTTCGGCTGAAGTCGAGGCTCGGACCTTGCTTGTTCAATATCTCCGAGATCACCTGGGCCTGACTGGGACCCACGTTGGCTGCGATACAAGCCAATGTGGCGCTTGTGTAGTTCATGTTGACGGGCAAGCGATTAAATCCTGCACCATACTCGCCGTTCAATGCGAGGGAGCAAATATGGTG
>JYMV01043403.1_pt1 | contig 23503 bp, 20 predicted proteins | sample 338911 | NCBI WGS metagenome assembly JYMV01 (sample SAMN03354496, study PRJNA234377) | hydrothermal vent metagenome | biome: Deep sea; feature: Hydrothermal plumes at the Eastern Lau Spreading Center, Western Pacific Ocean; material: Seawater | place: Tonga | collected 2009 | depth 2000 m m
TCGAAAGAACTGACGATTATGGTGTCAGGATACTTGTAATCAGCCAAAACTTTCAGCAAATCGTCTTCAATACATGGATAACTAACAGGTGTGTTCTTTATCTCGATGTTGAGGACGACTTTGCCGTCCAGCAGTTTCAACACATCAGACAGGAGGGGCACGCGCTCGTTCTTAAACTCTTCGCCAAACCAACTGCCCGCATCTAATTTGCTCAGATCAGCATAACTGGTGTCTTTGATCAGACCGGTACCATTAGTGGTGCGCTTTAAATCTTCGTCGTGAATCACGACAAGCTCGCCGGTCTTGCAGCGCTGTATATCCAATTCGATGCCATAGACGCCATTCTCTTTGCACTTGCGAAACGCCGCCATGGTGTTTTCAGGCGCCCACTTCGCTCCGCCTCTGTGTGCGTAGATCTTGGGGTCTTTCGACTCGGCTGCATTAGAAGGTGATGCGCACAGCTGACCGAATGCCATGCACAGGGTCAAAAGCGCAGTCGTTGCAGTTTGAATGCGGGACATGATCTCACCTCTGGGCGCTATTTACCGTCCAAAAAGGTATCACGTACAGCGCCGAAAAGCGCGCTTGTCAAGCCGATGTCGTCGATGTTGTCGCTTGTGGTCTGACGGGGCGCGGACAGCAATCAGGGTGGCAGAAGTCAGGCGACGGTCCCCTGGTTCCCTGACATGAGCGCTCTTGCGCATCGTGAAGACGCTCTTCAATGAGCTCGCGGATCATTGAAATGAAAGCAGGATGAGTACCGGCAGTCAAAGAACGCTCAAAATTGATACCGACTTTACCGGCAACCGAAGCAGCTTCAGTGTCGAGGTCGTAAATGATTTCCATGTGGTCGGAAACGAAACCAATCGGCAATACAACAACGTCTTTAATCTTCCGATGGGCCACATCGCGCAGGTGATCCTGGATGTCAGGCTCCAACCAAGGCTGGCTGGCTGGTCCGCTGCGACTTTGATAAGCAAGATTCCAATCAGCGACACCGGCAGAAAGTGCCACGAGCCTGCATGTTTCGAGCAACTGGACTTCGTAGTCACAACTTTCTGCCATCGAGTTCGGAATGCTATGCGCGGTAAAAATCACATGTACTTTTTTCCTGCGCTCTTCCGGAATTTGCTCAAGCGATTCAACCAAATGCGCGACATTTGACTCAATAAATTTCGGATGGTTGTAAAACAAGCGCAACTTGTCCACTTCCGGGGCCCCTTCGCCGACTTCAGCGCGAGCCCGCTCAATGTCATCGAGATACTGGCGGCATCCGGAGTAGCTGCCGTATGCAGAGGTGACGAAAGCAATCGCTCTCTTGACTCCGGCATCCTTCATCTTGCGCAATGTGTCGGCAAGCATGGGGTGCCAGTTGCGATTACCCCAGTAAACCGGAAGGTCAATATTGTGCTTCTTAAGTTCTTCCTTGAGAGCCGAGATCAGGCGGCGATTTTGCCCATTGATTGGACTGACTCCGCCAAACAGCTCATAGTGGTGCGCGACTTCCTTCATGCGTTTTTCCGGAACGTTCTTGCCGCGCAAGACGTTCTGCAAGAATGGCATTACATCATCTTTTCCTTCAGGTCCACCGAAGGAGATGACTAGCACCGCGTCGTATTGCATGATTTCCTTGTTTCCTTTTTTGTACCGAGTTTGCGTTTATTCCGACAACTCGATTTGTACCGAAAATTCAGTCTCAATCTTAATTCGCATCGTAAGTTTCGATTGAGCCATCCGCGTTTCTAATTACTCTTACATCACCAAAATTGCCATGACTTCTAGGTCTGCGAGCAGTGCGGCGTTTTGCTTTGGAAGCAGTGCCGGCTTTAGCAGAAGGACTCGACTTGGGAGCGGAATTCAACATCGCCGAAGACCCCGCTTTACCAGAAGAGCTCGACTTCTCTTTCGAGGCAGCCGGCCCGCTCGTGAAGCCGATGACCTCGATCGTACCATCAGGATTCTTCTTGACCGTGACACCTTTCGAATATTTATGCACGAATTTGTGAACACCAGCTGAACCCTCAGTTTTTTTGCGCACGGTTCCCCCGTCGCTAGATTTGCTTACCGACCGCGAAGACGATTGTTTTCCAGGTGAGCGGCGTGGTGAAACATCACCCGAATCAAAGGTCTCGATTGAGCCGTCGGCATTCTTCCTGACGACGACACCGTCGCCGTACTTTTGAGATGAACGTTTATATCCGGAGCGCGAACTGCGCCTGGACGGGGCTGGCGAGGAGGCAGAACTGTCGAAGGTTTCTATCGACCCATCCGGATTCTTCCGTACCGTAACATCCCCGTAACTTTGACCGTAAGCTGGCATCACAAGGACAGAGCCACTAAGCAACAAGCCAGCGACAACGAAACAGAAACCACCCCTTTGCACGGAAGGCGAAAAACGCATGCTGATGGACCTCAAAGTTCGACAATCACGAGATTCCAGCACAATTATAGACCTCTAATAATGGGCACGCTTATCCATTAATAGCGACATGCTCGCGGTCGTTTTTCAAAGTCCGCATGTAGACGTCGTTTTCACGCTGGGCGCTGTTGAAATTTAGTTAAGGTACATCCAGGGAAGTCTCAAGACTACACTCTACTGCCCGTTTCGGACAACCCATACTCTCTTGACAACATTCTTGGGTGCGTGCAAAGATGCAAATACGGCTGTTTTCAGCTTTGGCGGCCCTTTTACGGGGCATTGGCGGCAATAACAGAGGCAAGGCGTACGCACCTTGCTGTTGAGGGGTTACGTAAACGAACTGTGCTTCAGGCGCTAAGTGCGTTGCGCTGCTGCATAGAGAAAACGAATCACACATCAAGAATAGCTTGTGCCCAGCGACTTTCGAGTCGTGGTCACGCTTTTGCATCCACGAGACGCATTCCCGAGTTGGCGTCGAGTGGAATGGGGGGACGTATGAATGAATCTCAAACACGGCTTCTGATTCAACGCGAATTAGACGGAAATCTGTCGCAGGAAGAAGAGATGCGGCTGAGACGAGTGCTCATGGTCAATGACTCCGCAGTTAGTTTTCGGGCAAACCTGAGTCAAGTGGTGGCAGCCGTTCATGATTTGGAACTTCCTGATTCGGTCAGACCTGGCGACAGCAGCCGGTTGGCAGTGGAAATTCTCGATAGTCTCCCCGCTGCAAAAGCAAATTTTTGGGAGCCGCTTCTAGACATTTTTGGAAACAGAAAGAAAAGAGCAAACGACCCACGCAGTACACGAAGTGTCGGAAGTTCCTCTTCAACGAAATTGAAATGCGCGGTGGTGGCGCCATCGACTACACCTCTGCACAACACGGGCAAAGGTTCAGGATTTGACTCATCGCAAAGAAATCAATCGATTAGTACGAGTGGTGCGCAAACAAAAATTGATCCTGCTGTACTCGCACCCAAAAACCAGCCAGTCAAAGAGCCGGAGAAGGAAAAGACTCCTTATGGCGTGCCTGTCGTCGATCAATATGTTACTGGAACTCATTCTGCGATCGGTGGTCTCGGCAAAAGACTGAATATTCATAAGAACAACGCACCAGTCGAAGAGGTTGGTAAGACACTCGCCGACGCAATTAGAGAGAAGGTGCACGAACACCTCCGTGAAGAAGCAGAGCATGCGGATCACAGCGACCATTTGAATGACTTGATCAGTGTCCATGCTGAATCAGATAGCAATGACACGGCAGTACTGAACGAAGACTCTCAAACTCAAATAAGAGCACAATTGAGGGCAGAAATTCGTTCTGATTTTGTAGCCGAATCAAGGGCTGAATTCCATCCTCAACCCGTGTCCACTCAGACATCTCCTGCTCAGGATATCGTTCCTGCGGCAGTTTTGCCTGTCTCAACAAACCCACCACATGTGGTGCCGGCAAATATCACGACCCAACAGTTTGCAATCTCTGTCAACCTTGGTTCATCGATGGTATTGACGGTCAGTCCTCAGGGGGAAAAACCAATCTCAGACCCTCACGCTACGGTAGAAGTGAACACGCCACGCACAGAACTACAATCAAAAACCATTCGGGACACGACCGCTCCTAGCAACCAGGTCAAAGGACACGACTTCTCCAATGATGAACTCACCGAGTGGAAGTCCGGTGCGTATCCGGTCGTGCCACCGCCTGCAAAACCGCATTTTGAAGGGCAAACCGAAACCGGACCACTAGTTCCGTACTCGGTAAATGCCAATCCGAACTTTTCAAAACTCAATCTGAAAGACACGGCAGAGATAATGAAACAGCTAGCCGCCGACTCGCAGAAAAACAAGACACAATTTCCAGAATGGTCAAACACGTGGAGCAATGTTCCAGCTGTTGCTTTACCGGAAACGGCTTGGGTACCACCTCCGACACCGGCGAATCCTCCCGCACCTGCTGACCCATGGTCGCCACCCATTTCAACAGCCTTAAGACCGGTTCAAAATCCATGGGCACCACCAGCGGTCTCGACAACATCACCTCTTCCAGCACAAACGCCTGCACCACTTCCGGTACCAAATCCAGTCCCGGTACAAAATCCAGTCCCGGTGCAAGATCCACTTCCGGTGCCAACTCCAGTTCCATCTCCCGTTGAGTATCCCCAACCAAAAATCGTACCGGTCTCGCGCAGCAGCTCGCTTCCAATTGAGGCAATTGGAGACAGAATCAATCAGCTATTCAATGAGCCTGAGCAATCAAAGCCACCTACGATTGTTGCGCAGCCTGCAATCCAATCTGAGCACGCGCAGCAAAGCTCAGTCATGGAAAACGACGTTAATGAATGCCTAGCTTCGCTGGGCAGATTAGCCGAAGTCAGATATGCGACAAACAACCCGGGTACCATCAAAGATTTCGGCAGGTTCTTGCTTACAGACGACACGATGGAGAAGATTCAGAACGTAATTCAAAAAGGACTCAGTCATAGCAATGCGCGAGTAATCACTCTGGATGCCGCAAGACAAATGGCTGCAGCGTTAGATCCGATTCTGAAGGTTCAAGGTGTAGTTGGTTATATGGTCTGCGGCTACGACGGTTTACCCATCACCAGTGCGCTTCCAAATGAAATAGATGTCGAGTCGTTGGGCGGCTGCTCATTGGTGTCCTACATGAACTCTCATCACATAATGAAGGTCATGGGACACGCCCACATCAAACAACTCATGATGCAAACACAAAGTGGATATATGCTTCTCGCCGACTTCGGCAAAGGCATCCTTGTCACTCTCAGCAATGAAAGAGATGCTGCAGTGCTGGCAAAATTGAGTGAAACAGTCGAATCAATCACAGGCGGATAGATTGGAACATAAAATCTCCCTGGGCGTCCAATACCTTTATTGGCGGCGAGATGCTCGCCCATACGCTTCGACCCTCGGGAGATTTGGCAATGAGACTAACTGCCCTTGCAGCAATGGCATGTCTGTTGCTCACGGCAAATTCTGCGCTCGGTCAGAGCACATATAGAATTCAGAGGGCTCAGTCCAATGATCCGGTTGCTGCTGTATCTGACAGCAGAGATCTCGGCATTGGTCCCGACAGCGTTAGTAGTTTCAGATTGCCTCCAACTCAAGCGGAGCCGACGGCTCCCAGCGGTTGGGCAAATGATTTTGCAGAGCCGGAGACTGTAAAGAAGGTTCTGGATGCAGCAGCTTTTGCGAACCGCGTGCTTCAACAAGTGCGAACTAGCCCGGCAACACCAAGCTTTAATCAGAGCATCCCGAACAATTTCAGACAGCCCTTGAATGGAAGTCTGCTCGCTCCAATGGAAGTCGCACGGCTGCGCGGCAGGCATGTGACTGTTATTATGGACCGCTCAGGCTCTATGAAAACAGAAGACTGTGCCTTGCCGATGACGTTCGGCAACTTTAGTCCACGCAGCATAAGCCGCTGGGATTGGTGTTTGAATCAAACATTGGACCTGGCAAGACAAACCGCGCAGGTTTTGCCGCAAGGGCTGACGCTTGTTTTCTTTAGCGGAAATGACTCTGTCTATCACAATGTAAGAGCCGACATGATCCCTGGTCTGTTCCACCAAAACTCACCCGACGGCGGCACCAACCTTGTCGGAGCAATGAAACGTCAACTCGACGATTATTTCCGCGCACAATCAATGGGTCGTACGCAGCCGTTGGTGATCGCGGTTGTCACTGATGGCGATCCGGACAACCCGCGCGCACTCAAAGATTTGATCATCAATGCAAGTCAAAAAATGACATCGCCAGACCAGATTTCAATTAGCTTTCTTCAAGTGGGCAACGACTCAAAAGGCGGTCATCTTCTGGAAGAACTGGATAATGAATTGACCATGAAAGGCGCGAGTTATGACATCGTTACAGTGACGCCATTCAGACAAGTGATGGCGCGAGGGCTTGCGAAAAGCCTGGTGTCAGCGGTGCAAAGCAAACCGGTGGCAAGAAGATTCTAAGACCAAATTCCGGTAAACTATTGGCTCGTGATACTTCTGGTGTTTTGTGCCGATGCTTTTTCCGATTACCCATATTCAAAAATCTGTTTTCAGTCTTGCCGGGCTGGCAATTTTAGCTGCGGGCACAGTCACGGTTTCAGCGTTTCAAGCCTTGCCGGTAAAGGCAGCTAAGGGCAAGGGACAATCGAGCCAATCGCAAGTCGGTGCAAAAGCAGAAAAGATCGATTCTTTTCACGAAGTTCACCATCATATCGTCCATCAAAAATTCAAACTGGCGGCTGAAAAAGCGAGAATTTTAGCGGTCGATGGACATCCAAAAGCACAGACTGTTTTAGGAATGCTTTACCAAGCGGGACTCGGCGTCGAGAAAGACATGAAGACCGCGCTCTATTGGTTGGAAAAGGCTGCCGAACAGGGCCTGCGAGAAGCCGAAAGCTACTTGGGTCACCTCTACCTCGAAGGGCGAGTGGTTGAGAAAGATCTGGACAAAGCAGAACACTGGCTACTGAAAGCGGCACAGCATGGAGAAAGGGAAGCGCAAGTCCACCTTGGGCTCATGTACATGGACGATAAATGGGCGAAGAAAGACATCAAACACGCTGAAGTCTGGCTGAGGGAAGCTGCACTTCAAGACTCGGAAGAAGCGAAGATAGCCCTGGAGAAAATCCCGGGAGTGAAGGCGCTGGAAAAACGCACGAAAGAATCGCAACAGGCCTACAGCGACGGGCTCTACAGCATAAAAGACTCTTGGGCAGGTTACGGGGAAATCGTCAAATCCGTAGGTGCCGCTTCAGCAGCAGCCAGCAGCGGACCATAATTGTTAGCTAACAAACCAAAAGTCTAAAACCTTTCAAAATCGGCTTCTTGAGCATCCCCCTTAAGGGGGATTAGCAAGCCCTAAGTGCTTCTATCAGACGCTTTCGGTTATCCAGACAGTTATTTGGGGAACAGCGAAGCAGTTAGGCCTATTACTTAGTAGATAAACGCCGTGAGTCCAGAGAAGAAAGCCGGCCTGAAAAACAGTTTGTCCATGGAGACACAACTGACTACTGGCTTTGGCATTCTTCTGGGACTGGCAACGTTTATGTTCGGTGCGTTTTTCTTTCTGTCATCGAGTTCAGTCGACAATTCCAAAACCCTTCAGATGCGGCACACATATCTGGAAGAATTGCGCGCAACTCGTGAGGCAATCATCAAGACAGAATCGCTTACTCGCGCTTACTTGCTCGATCCGCAAGAGAAGTATTCCAACGAGTTCAACACAGCCGCATCCAGCATTCCTGCACACCTACAGACCCTGTACACCAATGTCCCCGATTGGTACGAGCGCCGAAACCTCTTACGCTTGAATGAAATCAGCGTCAAGCGCATTGCTCATTTGCTCAGCGTGATTCAAGAACGCAGAACTAAAGGAATGGAGAGTGCGCTTGCCAAAATGAAGGCGTACGACAAATCAAGCGACAGCAGCATTCTTCAAACCTTGATAGAACGATTGGAAGTCAATCAGCAAGAGCTAATTCAAGGAAAACTTACAGAATCACACAATGTCTTCTCGCAGACAGCCTGGGGTTTCGCGTTACTTGGAGCATTCGTCTTCTGCGGATTCTTCTACCTGGTGCGCCGCATGTACTCAGGCATTGCAGATCGTCGACAGATTGAAGATGAAGTAGCGAAGCGCGCTGAAGAACTGAGCCAATTAAACGAAAAACTCATCGAATCGGAGAGGGTAAAGAGCGAATTCGTTGCTACCGTGTCGCACGAGTTGAGAACACCGCTCACGCTAATCTTGGCTCCCATCGAATCTATTCTGGCTGGCGATGCTGGTTCTCTCACAGAAGAACAAAGCGAACACCTCAAGACCATGCATAACAACACGGTCAGGTTGCTGCAATTGATTACTGGATTGCTCGACTTCTCCCGCTTGGAAGCAGGAAAAATCGAATTGCGACCGGAACCGACAGATGTTGTCGCACTGACAAGGTCTATACTTGCCGACTTCGCCCCGGCTTTGAAACAAAAGCAATTGACGCTTGTTTCCAATCTGCCGGAAGCGTCACACCCAATTGAAATCGACCGCTATTTGTACGAACGAATCCTTTTCAATCTGGTTTCCAATGCAGTCAAATTTACACCAATCAACGGCATCATCACAGTCAACTTGGCAAAGGGCGAAGGAGATCAATGGACAGTTGCCGTCAAAGACACAGGCATTGGCATTCCTGAGTCGGATATTGACCTGATCTTTCAGCGTTTCAGACAAGCAGAAGCACCCTCCACCAGGCGTTTTGAAGGAGCCGGTCTGGGGCTGGCTCTGGTTGTCGAATTTGCACGACTGTTGGGTGGTGATGTTTCGGTAGAAAGCAAGCTTGGCGTGGGCAGCCAATTCTCAGTCAATTTCATCGGCAAAGATGCCAGCAATACAAAACAGAAAGAGAGCGGCACCACAAGAAAAACAATGGTGCCTCAATATGGTGCAAGCGAGTTTGGAAAACGCGACAAAGGAGATCACAAGCCGACCGTCCTGATTGCGGAGGACAACACAGAGCTAGCCGCTTACATTGAGTCTGTTCTCGAGTCATTCTGCCGAGTGCTGGTAGCAAAAGACGGTCAGGAAGCGCTGGATAAGATGAAAGCGGTTGTTCCTGATTTGATCATCAGCGACATCATGATGCCAGAGATAGATGGTCTGACGCTATGCAAAGAAATCAAATCCGATCCAGTATTGAAATCGACGCCTGTCGTACTGCTGACTGCACTTACCAATCGAGAATCACTGATCAAAGGCTGGGAATCAGGTGCCGATGAGTATCTATTCAAACCTTTTCACCCAAAAGAATTGACCACAAGAGTGAAAGGAATTCTCTCCGGGGTAGCTGAGCGAAAACGGGCGGAGATGCTGGCTTTGCAGCAGCAACGCGCACAGCAGACTCGCGATTTCATGTCCACTCTCGCGCATGACATGCAGGTGCCCCTGCTTGGTTCGAGCCGCGTATTCGAAATGCTGCTGGATGGAAAACTCGGAGAGGTACCCGACGAGATCCGTACGCTGATTGGACAAATTCAAGACCGCAACAAATTTCTCCTGAAGATAACTGATTGCCTTCTGGAAATTTATAGATATGAATCCGGCGGCAAAGACATGGAATTTTCAAATGTCGATACAAAGACATTAGCCGATCAGGTCGCTGCTGAGTACGCTGCAGCGGCTGAGGCAAAGAAGATCAAGCTTCACTGCACTGCCGAAGTTTCCATGCAAAAACTAAGTGCTGACGAAAAAGCATTACGAATTTTGTTCTCTCACTTAATTGACAATGCCATCAAATATGGTGCCGAAGGCAGCAGCGTGCAAATCAGACAAGAAGACGACGGCGAAGATCTGATTTTGGAATTCACAAACACCGGTAGCTATATAGACGAAGAGTCGCGCAAAGTACTTTTCGACAAATTCTGGCGCGGGCAGCCCGGCAAGAGATTTGTCGCCAACACCGGACTTGGCTTATACCTCTGCAAACGAATTGTGGACGCGCACGGCGGAACAATCGAATGCGAAAGCAACGAAGACACCGTCACGACGTTCAAGGTAACGATTCCATTTGCAAAGGAAGAGAAGGTGAAACTCCTGACGGCAGAGAATCTGGAGCAAAGCAGAGAGCAATAGTCCACCTGAACAAGCTTGTCAAGAGTCGGTTTGGCTCGGGTTTGAAGACCCCTCGGATGGTTAGAAGCCACAAAAGCCAATGCGTTTTCGAGGGCAAGCCAGTAATCATTTCGCATTGTTTGCGATTCGCGACGTCCTAAGTAAAATTAATCGCCTCCGCTGAGTGCCTGCTGGTGCCGGTTTTCAGCACTCCGCTTCAAATTATCCGCGGAGGTCATGTAGTAACTATAAAGCGTTTATTTACCTACAACTGGTATCCTTTGCCGTCTGCTAATATATACGGGCACTTAAAGCGCGTGTATTTAGCTGCGCTGCAGTGCCCAACGTGCATTCTCCAGCTGAGAGAAAGCAAGGGAGCGGCTGCCCTGTTTGGTTTTGCAGCACATCTTTGTTTTGACGATTTTTGATAGGAGATTGGTAGTTTGAGATACATTGGATCCAGATGTAAACGTTGCCGAGCAGTCGGTGCCAGTGTATGCGGCCGCATCAAATGTGCAATCGCCAGAAAGCCGAACCCACCGGGTCAGCATGGCGGCGACCGCAAGAAGCGTTCTGAGTACGCCACACACTTGCTTGAGAAGCAAAAAATTCGTTGGACGTACGACGTCTCCGAAAAACAGTTCTTCAACTATTTCAGCGAAGCAGCCTCCAAGAAAGGCGTAACCGGCACGGTTATGCTCCAAATTTTGGAATCGCGCCTCGATAACATTCTTTTCCGTTCCGGACTGGTAGCCAGCAGACCGCAAGCTCGCCAGCTCATCTCCCACGGACACATCTTGGTTGACGGCGAAAAAGCCTCGATTGCTTCGATGCGCCTCAAGCCAGGTCAAGTTGTTTCCGTCAAGGAAAAGAGCAAAGAGAAGGTCAAAGGCATGCAAGCCGGACTGGTAAGCGTTTGCCCTGAGTGGATCAGCACCGACGTCAAAGCGTTGACTGCTAAAGTGCTCATGAAGCCAGAACGCGACCAACTCGACCAATCTTTCCAAGAAAGCCTCGTTATCGAGTACTACTCCAGATAACCTGCAGTATTGGAATTCGAAATTCTTATGCCCGGCTTATCGAAGTCGGGCATTTGCTTTCAAGCACTCGGAAATTTGCTTTTCAAAAGATTCCGTTTCCTTTGAACTTTTTTCCGGCTAACTACGTCTTTAAAAATATGACCGCGGAATTCTCACTTCGGAATCTTACTTCGTGGTCATTTGCACAAACGCCCAAACAGCTGCAAAGCGTACAGCGAACACACACTCCGAAGCATATATAGGTAACTTATGAACATGAAACTCGCCTTCCTGGTGGCTGCTTCCATCTTGCTGTCATCAGGACTCTACAGTCCTTCAAACGCACAAAGCACACCCGCAGATGGCAACACACCAGGCGCCGGTTCCATCCCCCAAGGGGCTCCAGACTTCGGACGGAGAGGTGGGCGCAGATTTGGCGATGGGCAAGACATGGGACAGAGGCGCGAACAGCGGCAGCAGCGCATGTTGCAGAAGTTTGATGCCAACCACGACGGGACAATCGACGACTCAGAACGCGCCCAAATGCGGGCGGCTCGAGAGGAGAAGATGAAACAGATGGGTCTCAACGGCACAGGAGGACGACAAGGCGGGCGCCGAATGGGCATGGACGGTGCCGGCATGGGCGGTCCTGGTGGAAAGGGCGGCATGACTGACGAGCAGCGACAAGCTAGACGACAAAAGATGATGGAACGCTTTGACGCAAACCATGATGGCAAAATAGATGAAACAGAACGCTCTCAAATGCGAGAAAAGTTCGGAAAAATGGGCGGTGGACACCGCCGACGTGGTGGCGGCAACTGGGGCGGAGCAGCTCCAAGTGGAATTCCAGGCGGCGCTCCAGGCGGAGTTCCAGGGGGCTCTTCTGACGGCGCCCCCGAGGGCATACCGGGTGGACCAGCTCCGGGCGGTGGTCCAAGTGGAATTCCCAACTAACTAACTAACTAACTAACTAACTAACTAACTAACTAACTAACTAACTGACGAACCACGAAGTTTCAGTAGTCGACACCGGGCGATGCATGGCATCGCCCCTACAGGCTAAATTACTTGCCTTCTGACGCTCCTAAACCTCGGGAGGCTTCCACTTCAAGTGCATGAGCCATCTCATGCCTACCTTGCCTTTTGTAGATGAGAGAGAGCAGCATCATTGCTTTGAGTGACGAGGGATGATCGTATGGAAGAATCACTTTGTAGATGGCGATTGCCTGCTTGCAGGAAGTTGCGGCAGACTCGATGTTGTTCTTTTCGAATTCCAGCTTGGCTATATCAGCCAGCGTATCAGCAGTTAATCTGTTTTTCGGACCAAATGATTTTTCAAAGATATCCTGCGCCGATTTGAAATCTTTGTCTGAATCCTCCACCTTCCCTTCTCTGCTCTCCAAAACTGCGCGATGTTCAAGCGCCAAACCATAATAAGGGTGCTCATGCGAAAGCCGCTTTCCAACTTCGTCTATCTCCCTATCGACAAACTGCCTGGCGCGACGCAGCTCATTTTCTTCAAGGAAGACTGCGGATAAATTTCGCAGCGCCTGCAATGCGTGTCCGGAAAAATAGGAGTCGAAATCTTTGTCGCAATTGTCCAATGCACGCATTGCAAGATTCTTCGCGCGCACCGTATTACGCGCTTGTAGATAATAGGTCGCGCTGTTGTTAGCGAGTAAAAGCTTCAATGCTGACGATGGCTTTTCAATGTTTTGCACAATATGATTTGCATCTTCATAGAGCATGAAGGCTGTCTTGTAACGTCCTTTGAGTTCAGCTAGCAATGCAGTGTAAATTGACAAAACAATTCCATACTCTGTTTTCTCACTGAGTTTCGAACTAAGGACATCGATCTGCTCAATAACTTCTTCCGCTTCTTCCCGTTTCAAAAATAGAATATCCAGTTTCGTCAGCCCCAGAAGCGCATCATACTGAAAAGATGCTTGCTGGGCATTCTTCGCTGACTCAGCCATTTCCGTATAGACTTTTCTGGCCTCATCAAACTTGGCTTCACGACTCAACGCATCCGCGCGCAGTCCGAGAACAGTCAACTTGTTTTGAACACTGTTTTGCTTATCGGCAGAAATTCTCGCTCTCTCGATAAACTCAGTTGCCTTGGAAAAATTTCCTGTAGCAATATACAATTCAGCAAGAGCAACGTCGCTTGAATAGCGCCTCTCATCATTCTCTGCAAAATGCTTGGCCGCTTCTGACGCATCAAGCAGTTTCTTTTCAGCAAGCACAAAATTGCAATGTTCACGCTCTTTCAAGCCTTCTTCGCAGGCTTTTAGCCAAACAATGTCATGCTGATGCGAAAACAAAGAAATTCCGGCAGTGAGAATTAACCCGCCTGCGACACAGGCAATCAGGATAATCTTCTTCTGGCTGAATTCCACAACACAAACCCGCTAGCGGACTTCAATAGTTTTTGACGCAACACATAAGGGTTTCATTCGTCCGGGATCAGGAGTTCGCGTCCAAACATATACATAGTACAGCCCGGGCTTCCACGTTGTTTTATCAACATCAAATCGACAAGTAAACTCTTGCCTTCCCGCATTATCAGTAACGCTTAAGTGCCCTTGTGCGGCAGGTGAATTTGGGAAATATGTGTTTACTCTGAGCTGAGGCGGACCATAGCTGTGAGTTTCATCCAGCTGCTTAACCGTCATCGGCTTCGGCAATTCTTCCCAAAACAGATCCAGTGACGAAAGCCTCAGTCCCGGGTCGAGACTGCCTTTAATTGTGAAACTATCACCAAGCTTCACGGAACTCGGCATAGCTTCTACTGTTCCATAACTGTGGATAAACTCCTGAGTGCAGGCGAGTCGAAATGAATCTCCTCTTTTCGCGACAGAAAGTCCGATGCCTACCCTGGTGTGATCCGGATCAAGTATGTTGCGGCGGTGTCCGTCGTTGGGCGGCTGCTCGTTGAAAAAGCCAGATTGGATGCCTTCAATATCTTTCTTCGTTATCGTCGCAGAGGGATCGATTTTGAACTCGGTGCTTGCATTTGGAGTATCGTCGGCAAATCCGTTAAATTCGATGTGACCATTTTCCATTACAAAGCCTGTGCCACCAGCTTCGCAATATCGCTGATCAGGTTTGCGCCCTGCTGTGTTCCAGTGGCTCAGATAGCCGAGTTTCGCCATCTCATCCGAATGCAAGTTCCCCGCGCGCTCAGCTGTTTCATCTGACACAACCTCCTTCAAACCTTGCGACTTGCGGTCTCTATTTATCAACGAAAGCATGTATTGCTTCGCATCCGCAATGCTAAGCTCATTTTTCGCCGAAGGTGATTCAGCAAGCGCGATTGTTGTAGAGACCAAAAACATTGCGGGCAGAAATGCGCACACACGCCAAGTCATTATTACTTTTGCCATATGCAAGTCGGGCACCTCGAAAAACTTCTCGTCATTTCTTTCGGTTGCTCGAAGTTAGTTGACTTCGATGCAAAAAATGACGACGAGTCGTAAGACGATGTGCCCGGCGTTTCATCCTGCTAAGCGCAGAACATTAATGATGGAATTGAGAGCAAGAGTTGTCGAAGACGGACAGGTTAGTCAACCATTTGACCGTATGAGGATCTGAGCGCGAAATACGCTATATAGCCGTAAAACAGCGAAAGCATAATGAGCAGAACAATTGGAAATTTCATACCGATTTTGAAAAACGGTCTGACCAGCATATCAATTAGCAATATCCCAGAGCTTGCGCTCATAGCGGACTCCTCCGAATGGTGTTACCTCAGGTCTTTGGGGGTAAGGTGGACAACGACGTATCGTTTAAGGTGATGAAGCAGCGGTAAATTCCAGCCTTACCCCGGCGGAACTGCAGAAGAGAATTCTCGTCTTATGGGGTTATGGAACGGTTAAGGACTGATGAAAGGAAAGACACTTTGCGGTCTTTGCAGCAAAAATGCGTTTAAGGTTACTCTCCTGAACCGCAGCTTAGCAAGCAAAAGCCCAAATATTGGACCTTTCGGGACCTGGCAACCGTGGAACAAAAGAGCCGAGATATAGTCGAAGTTGTGAACAGAAGATGTTTACAAACACGATCTCATGGGCGAAAACACAGCGCAATCCGGCTAGATTAACGAAAAGTGAGTTTTCGGCGGTATCTGTCAAATGGATACATAAACTGAAATCAGCCCCACCAAGGTAGTCACCGGCGCGTAGCCGGTTGAAAATTAGATAAGAGGTAGAGAGATGGTACAAACAACGTCGTCCCCAGCGACAAAAGAAGCGAAAAAATCGTCAATGCCCGTGCTTGCAGGCGGTATAGCGATTGGAATAGCTTTGAGCGCGGCGTTCTTTGCTGGTCATCAATTTTGGCCAACGCCGTCAGGGCTTCCCACTCCGAGTGCGCACGCGCCAATTGCACAATCGCAGGCGCCGACTGGTGCATTCCTGTCTATGGCTGAAAACACGATCGCCGATATGGCCAGCAAAGCCAGCGAGAGCGTAGTCAACATCGACATCAGCAAGAACATTCAAGTGCCCACCGTGGGCTTTAACTCCCCGTTTCAGTTCTTCTTCGGTAATGGAATGGAACAAAACGGAGCGCCCCGCAAGTTTCAACAACATGGTTCTGGCTCAGGCGTGGTCATCAGACAAGATGGATATATTTTGACCAACAATCACGTTGTCGGGCAGGCTGACGAAATCAAAGTCACCCTCAACGACAAGCGCGAATTCCAGGGCAAAGTTGTCGGTCGCGACAGCTTTACCGACCTAGCCCTCGTCAAAATCGACGCTACCGGTCTGCCAATCGCTCAATTGGGCACCAGCAAAAATCTGCGCCCCGGAGACTGGGCAATCGCCATCGGCAGCCCCCTCGGTCTAGATCACTCGGTGACTATGGGCATCATTAGTGCTCTCGGTCGTTCGCTTAGCGACATCAACAGCGTTGATTTCATTCAAACTGACGCTGCGATCAACCCCGGTAACTCGGGCGGACCGCTACTCAACATTAGAGGCGAAGTAATCGGTCTCAATACTGCAATTCGCGGCGACGGGCAGAACATCGGTTTTGCGATTCCAATCGACATCGCGAAGGAAGTCGTAGACCAGTTAGTCAAAGGCGGCACCATCAAGCGTCCCTATGTAGGCATCTACATGCAAGATCTCAACGAAAAGATCGCGCACGCGATTGGCGTTCCTGCCAACACCAAAGGTGTGCTCATCGCCAAGGTCGAGCCGGAAGGCCCGGCTGCGCGCGGTGGATTGACTGCCGGCGACGTCATCGAGAAGGTCGATGGCAAACCCGTTTTGACTTCCAAGGAAGTGCAAAAGCAAATTCGCTCGCATAAGGTGGATGAAACGGTCGATTTCCTCGTCTTGAGAAACGGCGCGCTCACCGCTGCGACGGTCAAGCTCGGCGACTATCCGCAAAGAGATCAGGTCGAGCATTAGAGGCAAACGAAAATTAGAATCGGGTAAATAGAAGAAGTTGGCTCCACAGGAATTACCCCCTGATGAAAGCAATGATTCTAGAATCACGTGGCGGTCCGCTATTACAGGCGGACCGCGATGTTCCGGAGATTCGCACTGGGCATCTGGTCATCAAGGTGACCCACTGCGGTGTCTGTCGCACGGATCTCCACATAATCGACAATGAGTTGCGAGAACCCAAATTGCCATTGGTGCCAGGACATGAAATAGTCGGCACGATTACCGCCATTGGCGACAAAGTGCAGGGCTTCACCGTTGGCGACCGGGTCGGCGTACCGTGGTTGGGTTGGACGTGCGGGCACTGCAGGTGGTGCGTAACCGATAGAGAAAATCTTTGCGACGAGGCAAAGTTTACAGGCTACACGATAGACGGAGGGTACGCAGAATACTGCCTGGCTGACGCTCGCTATTGTTTCAAATTACCCGACAATTATGATGACGCAAAGGCTGCGCCTCTTTTGTGCGCAGGACTCATTGGCTACCGTTCATACAAAATGTGCGGTGATGCCAAACGTATCGGCATATACGGCTTTGGTGCCGCAGCGCATATCATTGCCCAGGTCGCACATCACGACGGCAGAGAACTTTACGCATTCGTTCGCCCCCAAGACACCGACGCACAAAGCTTGGCGATGAATCTGGGCTGCAAATGGGCGGGCGATTCGAACGGTCCGTCGCCCGAAAAACTGGATGCTGCCATCATTTTCGCTCCTGTGGGGGCGTTGGTGCCGCATGCACTGTCAAACCTCGACAAAGCTGGGAAGTTGGTGCTGGGTGGGATTCATATGTCAGAACTACCGGCCATGCCATATGAAATTCTCTGGCAAGAGCGTTCAATAAAGTCGGTGACAAACCTCACTCGCGCCGATGCCGTCGAGTTTTTCGCCAAAGCCGCAGAGGTCAACATTAACTGCTCAGTCACCGTTTACCCTCTCATCCAAGCCAACGACGCATTGGACGACCTCAGAGCCGGCAAATTCACCGGCGCCGCCGTCCTGCGGGTTTGAGGTTTTTACATACCAAATTTGCAGTTCTTACAGAATTAGGTTTCAATCAAGGTGGTGGGTGATTCAAAAATAGTAGGCTCATAATCTATGAAACCCACAAGACTCATTCTTTTGGCATGTCTGACGCTTTTGTTTGCGGGATGCGCGAGTGCAGTACCGGCGGAAACTGGTCAGGCGCCAAAACTCAAGAAGGGTATGACCTGCGCACCCGGAATTGGACCGGCGCAAAGCGAAAGCGATAAGGAGAAAACAGGCGCTATGGCACACAAAGTCCAGAAGTCGGAAGAAGAGTGGAAAGCTCAACTCACGCCGGAGCAGTTTCAAATTACCAGGCAGAAAGGCACGGAACGCGCGTTCACCGGCAAATACTACAACTGCCACAAGGAAGGTGTGTATAAGTGCGCATGCTGCGGTGCAGAACTCTTCAGTTCCAAAGAAAAATATGACTCCGGCAGCGGTTGGCCGAGCTTTTGGCAGCCTCACACTAAAGAAAACGTCGCCGAGCATAGCGATACAAGCTACGGCATGCAACGCACCGAGGTGACCTGCAGCCAATGCGGCGCACACTTAGGACACGTATTTGAAGATGGTCCGAAGCCCACAGGTCAGCGCTATTGCATTAACTCAGCATCAATCGAGCTGGACGAGAAAAAGTAATCGCACCTTAGGGTAAACGCCATTTCCCACCTGAGGGCACCGGCGGTATGCTGGTAGAACTTTGGAGGGTTACCATGCGCCCATATGTACTTCCCTTCGCGTTAGGCATCTCGATAGGTCTGCTGTTTTCTTTTGTTGCTACCGCGCTTCCGGATTCCTGGATTCTGGAAAGGGCCGGTTTCAGTGCCTGGAAGATTCCGCACTTCTTTGACAAAGCAACCAATCCCGGCGTAAACCCAAGTGAGGGGCTCACGAACGCCGCCGTGATTCTGCGCTATGCCGCGTTTATGCTGGAAAACGGATATTGGTTTTTTGCAATTCCGACATTGATCACTTGCGGCTACACGAAATTGAGATTGCTTGCGAAACGCTCCGAAGAATGGGACCAAATGTTCCACTTCGCCGAATTAGTGATGAAACTATCAGTTTTTGCCTCAGTTTTCTTCAGTCTTTTTGCGGCTTGGGCTTACACCGGCAATGTTATCGAACAACTAACGATGATGGTTTCCCTCATCTTCGCGACGCTAACCGTATTCTGGCTCACCATGAGCTTTTCGTTTTCAATTGCGTTAGTGATGAATCCTGCAGTCTGCGATCTGTGGAAACGAAGAAAAGAACTCTCCGCGCAACTGCTACGAATCACAATTCCAACCAAATCACTATAGCCAGAGACTGAGCAAAGAGTCCGGATACCGCTCCAATACATGGCGGCGTATGCGCACTCAAGTTCAGGAAAAACCACTTGCTAAAACCGGCTGTGCCTGTACGTTTCAGGACAGAGGCGGCGTCTTGCTGTTCCACACATTTGCCACAAAATCGGCTTATTCTTTGAACATCCTACCAACTGCTGTTTCGTGCGTTCAAACTTACCCGGTATCCTATTGTGCTGCACAATTTTAATCAATCATTTGAAGAACGGATAGACGTTGACTATTCCGACTGGATGCACCAGAAGAACGAGATTGTGGCGCTCACCGTCACTATTCGCGTTCAATTCATGGCGATTGTGATTCTTGCTACAGCTCTGGGATTTATCCTGTTCGCGCAGCCGCAGCTCGACGCACTGCCGTATTCCAGCATTTTCTTCGACACCCCTAAATAAGAGTTTTTCGCCCCCACCACAGTGGTATAAGAGACCCTAAGCAATTGGAGTCTCTATGGCAACGTCCATCCTCCTTGTCGACAACGATCAGCAGCTAACAGCGCTCGTCAAATCACTTCTCACCGGTCGTGGGCACGAAGTTTCGCACTTCGAGTCGGGCAAAGAGGCGATTGACTCTCTATCGAAAAACAAACCAGACCTAATCGTTGTTAGCGAGCAGCTTTCCGACATTGATGGTGTTGGTTGGATTATCAAATTGCGGCAGATCAACCGAGATACCAAAGTCGTTTTCATCTCCAGCAAGTGGAAAGAGACTGATGTTTATCAGCAATTGACCAAGGATTTCGGCGTGTCACTGGTTGTGCATCGCCCGCTGAAACCACTGCTCTTTGGCGCTCAGATTGACGGCGAGCTGAAGGCGAAAACTACCAGCGACCTCAACGAGGTTACTGACACCGAGACATTCATGCAGTTGAAAACGCGCTTTGCGTCGATATTACCAGGTCGTCTGAAAAACATGGAAGATGTGGTCGAGCAATCGATGGCAAACCCGGAAGACGACGAGAAGATAAAGGAAGTGCGGCGCCTTTCGCACAACTTGAAGGGAACGGCGAGTTCTTGTGGCTTTCACCATTTAGGAGAAACAGCCGCCAAGATCGAGCAGACGATGAATGACGTCATCGATGGGAAGAAATCGCTGGATAAAAACACATGGGACACAATCCGCCGCCTGGTGGGTGTTTTGCATGAGAACGTCAAACAGGACTTTCCTGATGAGCTGCCGCCGCCACCCGCTGGAAATGATGACGGGCAAATGCCGGAAGATTCGTCGATGGCGAATGTCCTTCTCGTCGGTAAGTACAACGAGGGAGAGACGAGGAAGTTTGCGCAGAAGGCGAAGGTCCGTCTGATTTTCTCGGACGGCTTAAGAGATGCAATCGAGAAAGCCAAAGGCACCACACTTGATGCAGCCATAATCGACATGTCGGACATGCATTCTGATGAGTCCTTCGAGCTGGCTATCAAACTGCGGGGAATTTCGGGGCTGGAGACGCTACCGCTAGCGTTCATTCATACGGAGGAAATAGTCGGCCGGCGCACGGAAGGTATGCATGCTGGTGCGTCACTGTACTTGAAGAAACCGGTCAAGGAGCCAGATATGGTGCAGGCGATCGAGTATTTGATTGCCTTGCGCGGCAGACCACGAATATTGATTGTCGACGACGACGAAGACTTCACTAAGATCATTGAATCCGCTCTCAGCAGAGAGGGCATGCTCATCAAGTCCGTCAACGAGCCGGACAACGCGCTCAATATTTTGGAGGACTTCTCTCCTGATTTGTTGCTGCTTGACGTAATGATGCCCAATACGAGCGGTTACGATGTTTGCCGGAGAATTCGTGCGATGGCACGCTGGCAAGATTTGCCGATTGTTTTTCTCACAGCGCAGTCTGGGCTTGATTCTCGGCTTGCTGCATTTGATGCCGGAGCTGACGATTATCTTCCGAAGCCGGTTGCGACAGTAGAGTTGCTCGCTCGTGTTAGAGTGCGTCTTGACCGCATGCGCCTCATGAAAGAGCGTGCCGACCGAGACATACTCACCGGGCTTTTGTTGCGCCGCGCATTCGTCGAATCGCTAACCGCCCTGCACTCAGAAGCGGAACGCCACAAGTTGGGGTTCAGCCTCTGCCTGATGGACGTTGACCATTTCAAAAAGGTGAACGACACCTACGGGCATATGGCGGGTGACCGCGTGCTTGCTCACTTCGGGCAGCTGCTAAGGAGGCGGTTTCGCGTGGAAGATTTGCGCGGTCGCTGGGGTGGCGAAGAATTCATAATGGCATTTCGTCATGAGGGGAAAGAAACTATGAAAGGCGCGCTCAACCGCGTGCTGGACGAATTGGTGACGATTCCATTTCAAGGCGACCACGAGGAAGAGTTTTTTGTCAGCTTCTCGGCTGGCTTAGTGAGTTTTCCACAAGATGGAAATCAGATTGAAGCGTTGATCAAAAAAGCAGATGAACGCCTCTATATGGCAAAAGAACAAGGAAGACGGCGAATCATCAGCGAAGGTTAGCGATCTAAGAGGAGCCGAATATGGCTAGAATTCTAATTGCAGAAGACGATCAATTCTTGTCCGACCAAATTCGGCAGTGGCTCGAATTTGAAAAATTCATCGTCGACGCTGTTTATACGGGACCAGAGGCTTGTGAGCATTTACAGTTTGAGTCGTACGACTTAGTCGTGCTCGACGGGCATTTGCCGGGAATGGACGGCATCGACATCTGCAAGAAATTTCGCTCCGATGGTGGCACCACACCGGTTTTGATGCTCTCAGGACGCGACCAGGCAAAAGACAAGCAAGCCGGTCTTGAGGCTGGAGCAAACGACTACTTGCTCAAGCCATTTCATTTGAAAGACCTGTCGGCGCGCGTGAAAAAACTAATTGGAGAGACGCCGTAAATCGGTGCTCGGGGCTGTTTATGGATTAACTATCGAGTTCAAACTCGTGACGAAATTGGCGGTCACACGCAGCGTGTATTCCGGCGCCTCTTTGTGCGGGGTGTGACGCGCAAACTTGACCATGTCTTTGAGCGATGTGCCGGAAACTTGATTCACGATCGCATCCACTTGTGCTTCAGAACCATACTCGTCGCCTTCGCCTTGCAAAACGAGCACAGGGCATTTGATTGACGGCAGAAGGTGCTCCATATTGAAGTCACGAAACTCCGGAGACAGCCATGTGTCTATCCATGCACTGATTACGCCGTCAGTATTGTCGCCATGGTACTTGGTTATGCGCTGGCGCAGGTCAGTTTCTTTGAACAGTTTCTGCGCATGCCTTATGCCTTCCAGCGTTATCTCTTCGACAAACACATGCGCGCCTTCGGTAATGACACCAGAGATAAGCTCCGGAGTTTTCGCTGCGGCAACTAAAGCGATAGATCCGCCATCGCTATGACCAAAGAGAATACTCTTGCTAAGACCGAGTTTCTTCATTAGGGCAGCTAGAGCATCAGCCTCTCTTTCCAAATAGCGCTGGTCACGCTCCCGCGTAAATGGTCCCGAGCCACCGTAACCTTGCCGGTCATAGATAATGCCATTGCATCTGGTCAGCCCGCACAGACGCTCAGGAAAGTCGCGCCACACAGGAATGCAACCGAGCGAATCGTGGAGGAAAACAATCGTCGCCCGCGGCGAGTCAGTTTCTAACTTGCGCACCTTAAGAGAGATGCCGTACAACTCAACGTTGCTATCCGCGATTCTCAACTGTTTCGATTCACTAGATACGTCTGTCATGCGTTTCCTTTTTGGCGAACCCGACTTTGTGCTGCCTTATACGAAATGAGATTGTTTCGCTTCCCGGCCAGATAAAGCAATGCGACACCGCCGACGGTGCCTAGCAAGACGCAAATAACGCTACCTTCGGGCCCAAACTTGCCTCCGGTGAGAAGCAGTGGTCCTTCAAGAGTCGCAGACATGTAGCTTTGCCCGAAATCGGCGCCGGAGACGTGGGTGCCGAAAACCGGGCCTTCGAAAAAATTCCACATCCAGTGCGCGCCGATGGGCATCCAGACGCGGCGAGTGAAGACGTAGCAGGCTGCTAATGAAAGTCCGGCTTCCAGTGAGAGAAACGTGCAGAACAGAACTTTGTTTTGCACCGGTGAGCCACCAACATCGTTGAGCATGTGCGCGAATCCGAATGCTGCCGACGAAACGATAACAGCGGCGATGGTTCCCCAATGCTTCTCAAGAATTGTGAGAGCGTAAGAACGGAAAATCAGCTCTTCCGTTGCAGCGGCAAAAAAGAGCATTGCCGCAGCAATCAAAAGATCAGAACCACTCGAATGCGATATAGGTTTGTAAATACCCAACGCATACATAACGGCGACGACGCCTACAACAAGCAGCGTTCCGCATAATGCGCCTATTGAGAGTTCCAGCGCAAAGTTCTTCGAGCTGATGCCAAAGTCGACAAGGTTTGCGCGCTCGACTTTCTTGATAAAAAACGCCAACAATCCAAAACTAACCAACAGGTGCCATACTTCAGTCCACAAGAAAACCGCGAGCGCAGCCGAAATGCCCATTTTGCCGATAACCGATATGACAAAAGGCTCGCTGAGTATGATTACCAGAAAGAGAATCACCAGGAAGGTGAAAAGACGCGTAAGCGGAAATGACCAGATTGCATTCAATATTTTTCGCAAGCTGTTTTCCTGCTAAGAGGG
>JYMV01002977.1_pt1 | contig 23502 bp, 24 predicted proteins | sample 338911 | NCBI WGS metagenome assembly JYMV01 (sample SAMN03354496, study PRJNA234377) | hydrothermal vent metagenome | biome: Deep sea; feature: Hydrothermal plumes at the Eastern Lau Spreading Center, Western Pacific Ocean; material: Seawater | place: Tonga | collected 2009 | depth 2000 m m
AACTGGCGAATACGAGGATGGCACCCTCGGGGAGATTTTCCTCGACATGCACAAGGAAGGCGCCGCCTTCAGAAGCCTGATGAACTGCTTCGCCATCTGCGTCAGCCTCGGATTGCAGCACGGGGTTCCTCTCGAGGAGTTTGTCGATGCCTTCGTTTTCACCCGCTTCGAGCCGAACGGCAGGGTCCGTGGAAACCGGAGCATCAAGATGTCGACCTCGGTGATCGACTACGTTTTCAGGGAACTGGCGATCTCCTACCTCGGGCGCAACGAGTTCCGCAATGTCGAGGCGGAGGACCTCAGAGGAACCACCCTCGGCGGGTCTCAGGCCGATCCCGACGAGGAAGAGCCTCTACCACAGGTGATCGGAGGGTTTCCCACCGTCGCCGTTGCGCCAGGGGACAGCACCCCCACCGTGCTCGAAGTGTCGACGGACCCCACGACCGGGACCCGTCTCGTTGACGTTCTCGATCCCAGAACAATGGAGCGGGATCCCGCGTTGAGGGAGGACCTTTCCAGACACAAGGGATATACCGGAGATGCTTGCAACGACTGCGGGGCGTTCACGATGAAGCGAAATGGCACCTGCCTGAGTTGCGATAGTTGTGGCGCCACTACCGGTTGCTCCTGATCAGCGAACGGAGAGGCTTCAGAACGGGGCACCCCACAGCCGCGAGGCTCGCCGTTCTGAAGCCGTAGCGACGACCTGACGGCACGGGGGTGAACCGGATCACAGAGATATTCTGAAAGCAACGAGAGGAGGCCCGATGTCAGTCAAGCCAGACCGCTGGATCCGCAGGATGGCCGTCGAGCACGGAATGATCGAACCCTTCGAGTCCGACCAGGTGCGCGAAATCTCCGATGGTGATGGGAACACCCGGAGAGCGATCTCCTTCGGGGTCTCCAGTTTCGGTTACGACCTCAGAGTCAGCGACGAGTTCAAGGTCTTCACCAATGTTCACTGCTCGATGGTCGACCCCAAGGTATTCGACGCCGATTCGTTCGTCGATCTCCGACGCGACGTCTGCATCATCCCGCCGAACTCCTTTGCTCTGGCGAGGAGCATCGAGTATTTCCGCATCCCAAGGAACGTGATCACCATCTGCCTGGGGAAATCGACCTATGCCCGCTGCGGCATCATCGTCAACGTGACTCCCTTCGAGCCGGAGTGGGAAGGACACGTCACCCTCGAGATCTCCAACACGACCCCGTTACCGGCGAAAATCTATGCCAACGAGGGATTGGCTCAGGTCCTCTTCTTCGAGAGCGATGAGGAGTGCGAGACCTCATACCGTGATCGAGGCGGCAAATATCAGGGCCAGAAGGGGATCACCATTCCCAGGATGTGATCCGCTATCGCAGGTGACTGGAAACGGCGTCATCCCTGCGTACAATGCCGACCGAACTGGTTTGCATCAGGCGGGTGCGAGGGGGGGTTCGATGGCTGTTTGGATCACCGAAAGTGCCACTGCCCACCGTCTCCTCGAAGAGATCCTCGGCGGGAGGCGTCTCGAAGTCGACGAGATCCTTCCTCTTCTCGAGCACGCCGACCCCGACCGTCTTGTCGAGACAGCAAACCTCAGGAGGAGACAGCTCCATCCCGATGATGTCGTCACCTACGTGGTCGACAGGAACGTGAACTACTCCAACATCTGCACCTCGGTCTGTGCATTCTGTGCCTTCTACCGCAAGCCTGGAGACCCCGAGGGCTACCTGCTCAGTATCGAGGAGATCCACGAAAAGATCGCCGAGACGATCGATCTCGGCGGCAGCGGCATGTTGATGCAAGGGGGGCTGCACCCCGATCTGCCTCTCGAGTGGTACACCAGCCTGCTCGAAGGCGTCCGCGAGAGGTTCCCTGACTTCTACCTCCACTGCTTCTCCCCGACCGAGATCCACGGCCTCACCCAGGTGACGGGGCTCGATACCGCGGAGATCCTCGTCGCTCTCCGTGACGCCGGTCTCGACTCCATTCCGGGAGGGGGCGGCGAGATCCTCGTCGATGAGATCCGCAAGCGTCGGCGCTCCAGCTGCTCTACTGAGGAATGGCTCGACATCTCTGCGACTGCCCATCGTCTCGGGATTCCAACCACCGCAACGATGATGATCGGCCTCGGCGAGAAACTTTGGATGAGGGCGGAGCACCTCGACCGGGTGCGTCAGGTCCAGGATGAGACAGAGGGCTTCATCTCCTTCATTCCCTGGACTTTCCAGCCCGACAACACGCCCCTCGGAAAGGTGATCAGCGAGCGGGTCCCCGCAGATGAATATCTGAGTTGGCTGGCGATTTCGCGCCTTTATCTCGACAACATCCCCAACCTTCAGGTCTCATGGTTGACCGTCGGAATGGATGCAGGCAAGAGAGGCCTCCTCGGTGGCGCCAACGACCTCGGCTCAATTATGATCGAGGAGAATGTCATCTCCCTTGCCGGTGCAAACCACACCGCGACCGAAGAATTTCTCAGAAGCGCCATCGAAAGTTGTGGGTTCCAACCAGGCCTCCGAAATGCGGGTTACCACAGGCTTCCCGACCGACCTGTCCCTGTGGTGACCAGGAAGGACCCCTGTTGACCGAGCCGACCACCGGCCCCATCAAGAATCGTGAAGAGGTTGTCGAAGCGATCGAGGGCCTTCTCAAGGGGTGGAGAGTCCCGGAAAATGTTCCCCAGGAGATCTCCACCGCGGTTGTCCCGTCGGGAGAAGACGCTGTCAGTGCCCGCCTGATCGCCAAGGGAATCCATACTCTTGTCCTGCGGGTCAGACCGCGCTGCATCATCCTGATCGGGGCCAGTCCTCGACAGATGAAGGGCGTCGCCCTGAGCGCTTTTGGAGAAATCTCCTCGACCGCCGGCGACGTCTCGATCGACGAACGGATCGCATCGCGCCTGGCAACCCTGTGGCTTCCCACCATCGAAGTGGCAGACAGCCACGAGGAATTCGACAGTCTCCCCCTCCACCGGATCGGTGCCTTGATGACGCGCGCCCTCGCCCCGGGCTGCCGCGTCGTCCCCGTCTCCGTTCCATTGGAGGCAAATGATGACTTCGACCCCATCGCCCTTGGAACCCTTCTCGGCGAGGCCCTGTCCGAGGAGCGTGGAACCATCGTCGTCGCCGGAGCGGAGATCGGGGCGGGAGCATCCGGTTTCAAGGGCGATGCTCGGGTTCTTCGCCACCTGATCGACATCGATCCGTTCTCTCTCCAGACAGAGGCCCGGGCGATCGGTTGCTCGTCGTCGGCGCCTCTCTCCCTCGCTGCGGCCCACGCCCTGGGGAGAGGCGAGCAGATCGGAAGCCTGCTCGAGCACGCCGTCATTGGTAACAAGGAGTCAGGGATCGGGGCAGTTTCGGTCGTTCTCTAGGGCCAGGGCCGTTGAGGCCGTGGGAGGTCTGTAGATGTCAATCACGACTGGCGGCGGTGACAGGGGCGATTCCGGCCTGATTGGCGGGGATCGGGTCGCGAAGGATGATGTGCGACTCGAGGCGTACGGAACCGTCGATGAGTTGAACGCTGCGCTGTCACTCGCCATCTCTGCAAAGCCACCAGAAACGGTGGTCGCTCAGCTGGAAGTGGTGTCCGCTGACCTCTTCAGCCTCGGTGCGGACCTGGCAAACCCCGCTTGTGGAACGGAAGAAGGCCCCGCGGCGAGGATAGGCGAGGGTTCGAGCGATCGCCTGACGGAGTGGATCAGGGAGTGGGAGGAGGAAATCCCGGCTCTCTCCAACTTCATCCTCCCCGGCGGAACCGGCGCCTCGGCGGCTCTCCACCTGGCAAGAGCGGTCTGTCGACGGGCGGAGAGAAGAGTCGTCACCCTCGACCGGAGTGGCTCCCCGGCACCTGAGGCGGTCATCTACCTCAACAGGCTCTCGGACCTGCTGTTCATGCAGGCGCGGACTGCCAACGCCTCCGCCGATGTCGCCGATGTCCCATGGATCTCCCCGCAAGCCGAATAAGGGCGCAAACTCCACTCAGCCTCTGCGGCTGGCACGCCAGCCCTCGGTTCGCAGGGGCAAGGTCAGCATCCCGCTTCCGTGGTGCTCCTCGAGCATCCTCCTGAGAGCCTTCTCGAATTCCAGAAGCCCCTGAGCATCGAGGGCGGAGCGAACTGCGCTGAGGGTTCGGGCGTAACCTACGAATTCCTCGCTGCTCATCGGCAATTCCTGAATGAATGCCTGATGCTCGAAGTCGTAAAAATAACCACCAACGAGCAGGTCGACATCGGGCTCGAAGTCCTTTTTTCGACTTCCCTCTTCACCGGCGTGGAATGCGACCAGTGCTTCGAACTTCCCGAGCCAGGGGTGCCCTTCAGGGTCTCGGTCGTTCCAGAAAAGCAGAAGGTTGCCACCGGGTTGAAGGATCCGGTGAATCTCAGGAAGGACCTCGCCTAGGTTCTTCCAGTGAATCAAATCGCCGGTGATCACCAGGTCGGCGAAACAATCGGGCAAGCCAGTCGCATCGGCCGAACCCGGAACAAGATCCAGCTCGACTCCCGCACGGGAGGCCTGGAGACTAGCCTCTTCTCGCAACTTCGAGTCCTTCTCGACACCGACGACGACAAGATCTCGCTCTGCAAGCGCCAGGGAGGCATGACCACTGCCACAACCGAGATCGACGACCACAGTGGCGTCCTCGGGAATCCCCCAGTCCCAGAGGGCGCTGGGATATCCTGGTCGGAAACGGGAATGCTCGTTGGCATAGCTGCCGAAGATTCGTGGCCCGTCATCGCTCATCGAACTTCCTCTCCACTCGATCATTCATCGAGAAGGCGCAGGACGTCTTTCAGTTCTTCCGATTTGGTCTTTTCTTGTAGCGTCCAGTGTACACCTGCATCGGCAAGAAGAGACTCCACCTGCTGACGCAATCCCTCGGGATCACTGCTTTCCACCTCGACCTCGAAACGTTTGCTGCCATCAGGGAAGCGGGTTTCGTCGATCTCGAGGAGCAGCCCCGAATCGACGCGATAGCGGCGTCTGCGGTTCTCAAGGGTTCCCCAGCACTCCACCCTCGCGTCTCTCCCCAGCAGTTCTGCGACCTTCTCCATCACCGGGGTTCCGAGATCTTCCAGCGGGCGTCGGCAGGAAGCCACATCCATCGCCTCGCCGATGGGAACATCGAACTCCATCTCGTCGGCGACAAATACACCTCGCTGGTGAACGGTCCCCCCCTTGAGGGTCAGTTTCGCCATTTCGCCCTCGAATCGAAGGCGTAGAAGGTGCCCCTTCTGGCGGAGTTTCCAGTGGGAATCGAAATAGAGGTTCTTCTGTTCCCCCTCTCCCTCGAATCCTTCCAGGTGGCAGCAGAGTTTCTCGTGGGCCTCGCCATCTACGAGCGCCAGTTTCAACTCTCTCTCCTTGCCCCCATCGTTCATCACATCTCCTCATCGGCGAACTGGTCGAGCCAGTAGTCGATCGCCTTCTTCGTCCTGGGAGTAGTTGGCTTCTCCGGTCCGTGGTTTCTTTTTCTTCCCGATTCACGCCCCCAGAGAATATCGCCGAACTGAGCGCAACTGACCCACCGGACACCGGAGATGGGAATCCTCGAACCGATGTCAGACCGATCGTCGGTCACGACCACCACCTTGCCGCTGCCCACCGTCTCGCGAATGCGCCGGAGCACCTGGTCATCTGCCGGACGGCCCCTCGACGCCCGGCTGACGGTCACCCCTCTTCTGCCCGCTGACCCCGTGCCGCCGTCATAGATCACCTCGAAAGCGGTTCCGGGGCGCCTGGCAGAGGCGAGGGCAGTTTCGAGAAGTCTGCGGGCGGCATCAAAACCGCTCTCCTTCAACTTTTCGCGAAGGGTGGGATCGCCATGCAAAAGATTGTTGCCGTCGATTATCCAGCGAGTATCAGCCATCGGAGGCCCCTGCGGTCAATCGTAGTCCCAGATGGAAGGAGGCTTCTTGTCGGGGTCCTCTTCCGCTTTCTTCATCCCCTTGCGGAACAAATCCTCGAGGTATTCCTCCCTCGTCTCCTCGGCAGCGAGTCCAGCGTCGAACTTTTCCCCGGCACGGTCGGCGACGGAAGTGACATCCTTGACCACTTCCTCCATCGAGCGTTTCTTCTCGTCCTTCAATTCGGTGTAATAGATGGCGCGCTCGACTGGATCGATGTGGATTGCAGAGCCGCAGCACTCGCAATGAATCATAAAGACTTCATTCTTGCGCTCGCCCATGTCGCTCTCCCTGCTCCCGCTCAGTTCGATCGGCCGTAGATCAGTCCGAGAACCTCATTTCGAGTGGCAACATTTTCCCTGATAACACCACGCATCGCAGATGTCGTCACTGAAGACCCGGGCTTCTTGACACCGCGCATCGTCATGCATGTGTGGGAAGCCTCGAGCACCACCGCAACGCCTCTTGGTTCCAGCACCTTGGTGATCAGGTCGGCAATCTGATTGGTGAGACGTTCCTGGACCTGGGGTCGTCGTGCGAAATGGTCGACCGCCCGAGCGAGTTTGGAGATGCCAACGATCTTTCCCGACGGCAGGTAGGCAACATGTGCCTTGCCGGTGAAGGGGAGGAGATGGTGCTCGCACATCGAGAAGAAGGGGATGTCCTTCACCAGAACGATCTCGTCGTAATCCTCGGTGAAAACGGTGTCGAGGACCCTGTCGGGATCCTCCTTGAGACCGCAAAATACCTCCTCGTAGAGGTGGGCTATCCGCTCGGGAGTCCCCTTCATCCCTTCCCTGGAAGGATCCTCGCCGACCGCTTCGATGATCATCCTCGCCGCCTGACGGATCTTCTCGTGGTCCATCGTCTATCCCCTAGCTATCCAGGTCGAGTTTTCCGGAGAGGGAGTAAAAGCTGACGGGATTGCGCCACACCAGCTGCTCGATCGCCTCCTCGGGGAATTCCTGTCTGCGCATCTGCCAGACCGTCCGGGGAACGCTGAGCGGATCGGAAGGACCCCAGTCACAGCTGGAATTGACCAGCATCCTGTCGGTGCCATGCTGCTCGAAGATCGCCGTGGCACGTTCGGGAGAGAGTTTGGTCACCGGGTAGACGGTGTGACCACACCAGAAACCCCCATCGCGACTCGCATCGATCGTCTCCTCGGTGTTGTGGTCCATGATGATCCTGGCTGGATCGAGGCGCATATCCTCGATCACACGAATCGTCCGCAGCGTCCCCTCCAGCTTGTTTCTGTGAGGGGTGTGGATCATCACCGGTAATCCCGCTTCGAATGCCATCTCCAGTTGCTTGCGGAGGATCTCCTCCTCGTCATCTGTGATCAGGTCGAAACCGAGTTCGCCGACGGCAACAACTCTCGGGTGATCGAACCACTCCGGCATCCTCTCGAGGACCTTGTAGGCGAGTTCGATGTTGTTCGCCTCCCTCGGGTTGACACCGATGGTGCAGAAGTGCCGGATACCGTATTGAGCGGCCCGTTCCGATTCAAAATTGGCGATGTGATCGAAGTAGTCGAAAAAGGTCCCGGAGTGCTTTCGAGGCTCACCGAGCCAGAAGGATGGCTCAGTTATCGCCACAACCCCGGCGATCGCCATCTTCTCGTAGTCATCGGTGATCCTGGAGATCATGTGGCAGTGGGGGTCGAAGATCCTCATATCTGCTCCTTGTCAGCCAGTACCGCCCCGACGGCGGTTTTCGGTCAAGGGTTCAGTGTATCAGAGCCCACCCTGCCTCCGATAGAGCCGTGAGTTGTGGTATCGACCCCCCCTGCTATCCTTCCATCATCGGATTCTCCCCAGGAAAGGGTCGCTGATGACTGCTCGAAGGAGTGCCGTGGTTCTATCTCTCCTCGCCCTCCTCATCTGCCCACTCGATCTCCACGGCGACCGCATCCATCTGCGTGGCGGCGGGGTCGTCATCGGCAAGGTGATCTCGGAGGGGCCCGAGATCGAGGTCCGGATCGAGGGCGGCGGCCGGGTCAGATTCGCCAGGGACCGGGTGCTGAGGATCGAGAGATCGGAGACCCCCCGGGAAGAGTTCCGACGCCGGGAACTGGAGCTGCCGCCGAGCGCCGACGCCGTCGGGCTGGCAGCCCTCGCCCGCTGGGCGAAGGAGAATGGCCTCACAGACGAGGCTCGGAGGCTCGCCTGGCGGGTTCTCGAACTCGACCCCGATCACGGGTGGGCGCGGGAACTCCTCCGATTCCGCCGTCTCGGAGCGATCTGGCTCCACGAGGAGGACTATCACCATCAATTTGGACGGGTCCGTGACGGCAAGCGCTGGATCCCTCGGGCCCAGTGGGAAGAGCTCGAGCGTGAGCGCCACGACGCCGAGGTTCTCACCCAGCTGGAAGGTGAGTTCAAGGCGGCGGCACGAGCCGATCGTGATCGCGACGCCGCAGTCAGCGCCCTCGAGCGCTTCAGTAACGCTCCGGAGCAACAGCGCTGGTGGGTTCTCTCCCGCAAGATCCGATCCTCCCGCAGCCGCGAGCGCCAACTCGCTGCCCGCCTCGTCTCCGAACTCACCATCGTCCAACCGGTGAGAACTCTGGCGCACCTCGCTGTTCGTGACCGCGTCCGATCGGTGAGGGATGAGGCGCTTCGCACTCTCTCCGGCTGGCAGGTCCCCGACGTTGCCATCGCCTTCCTCCCCTATCTCGAGGGAGAAAATGACAGGTTGCGGGTCAACGCTGCCAGAGCGCTGAACATCTTTCCCGATCCCCGGGCAGTGCCGGTCCTGATGCGCAGCCTTTACAAAGTCTGGGCGGGCTTCGGCAGGGCGCATTTCGCCCAACTGGTCCAGAGATCATACGTCAAGGACTACGAGCTGGTCAGCGGCGGCACTGGCCTGGTGGTCAGCGAGGTCGCCGACCCGGTCATCGATGTCTTCCTCGAAGGGGTGGTGATCGACGTCAAGGTCAGACGCGCAGAAGCGACCTCGCGCATCGCAGCCCTTCAGGAGATCACCGGGGAGTCCTTCGGGATGGATTTCGAGGCGTGGGAGCGCTGGTGGCAAGAGGAGCGCAGACGGGGAAGCGGCAGCCAGGAGGAGAAAGCGAAGACGCGAGAATCCTCTTCAGCCAAAAACTGAACGTCCGGGGCGCGCCTAGTGGGCCAGCCAACGCTCAGCATCGAGAGCTGCCATGCAGCCACTGCCGGCAGCGGTGACCGCTTGGCGGTAGGTGAAGTCCTGCACGTCGCCGCAGGCGAAGACCCCCTCGACGCTGGTGCGCGATCCCTCGAAAGTCTTCATGTAACCGTTGTCGTGCAACTCGACCTGCCCCTCGAATATCTGGGTGTTCGGAGTGTGGCCAACTGCGATGAAGAGTCCTTTGAGGGCGATCTCGCTCTTCTCATCATTCTCGACGTTTCTGACCTGGATCCCGCGCACCTTTCCATCGCCATCTTCGAGAACTTCCTCGACCACCGAATTCCACCGGAATTCGATCTTCGGGTTGTCGACGGCTCTCTGCTGCATGATCTTCGAGGCACGGAGGCTATCGCGGCGGTGGATCACGGTCACTTTGTTGGCGAATTTGGTCAGGAAGGTCGCCTCCTCCATGGCGGAATCCCCTCCCCCGACGATCGCAATCTCCTCGCCGCGAAAGAAGTAACCATCACAGGTCGCACAGGTGCTGACTCCGTGCCCGAGGAGTCTCTCTTCCGACTCGATACCGAGCATCCGTGCCTTGGCGCCGGTCGAGATGATCAGAGCTCTCGTCTCGACCGTCTCGCGCGCGGTCTTGACGACAAAGGGCTCACCGGACAGATCGACCTCCGTCACGTCGTCGTTGACGACCTCGGCTCCGAAACGCTCCGCCTGTTTGCGGAAACTTTCCATCAGGTCAGGTCCCATGATCCCTTCGGGAAACCCGGGGTAGTTCTCGACGTCCGTGGTCAGCATCAACTGACCGCCGCTGAGGGAGCCGGCGTAGACCTTTGGCGCCAGGTTCGCCCGAGCGGTGTAGAGAGCAGCGGTGTAGCCCGCGGGTCCTGAACCAATGATCACTACTTCACGAACCATCGATTCTTCCTCATTTCGCCTCGATCTCGCCAGGACAGGATCCCCCGACGGTTCCCGGACACTTTCGACCCCAGGGGAACGACCCGGAGGCGGGGCGATTATCGCCTGAATCGGCCTCGAAATCCTCGAATCCGGCCACAATTTTGATCTGTGGAGCAGAACCGGGTCGATTGATCCGGGGTTAGATGGCAGGCTGGAGCCCATCACGGTGATCCGAAGCAGCGGGATCCCGATTCCGGTCAGAGGTTTCCAGGCCCTGCGGGTTGTTGTTCTCTCTTGCTTCTGACGATAGTTTCGTACCCTGCGGACACGACGAGGAGGCCCCATGCATCCCGATGCCGATCAGACCCCGCGGTCCTGGCCAGCACTGTTGATCGTCCTGTTCCTGTCCATGCCCCTCTGCGCCCAGGATCCCCCCCGGGAAGGGGGAGCGGAGGCCGAGAAGACGGAGATTCTCCCGCTTCCCGTCCCAGCCTTCGACGACCCGAAGCTCCAGGAGCGCTACCAGCAGGGCTGTGATCTTCTCGACGAGGAGAGTTTCTCCAGGGCGAGAACCACCTTCAGGAGAATCAAGAGTTCACTGCGCACTCCTGGCAAGGAGATCGAAGAGGCCCTCGAACGCTGTGTTCTGGAGGCGGAGGCTGGAGTCGTACTGCTCAAGGTTCGCTCCTACGTCGAGAGGGAGCGCTATCGAAGCGCCCTCAACGCCTGCCTCAAGGCTGACCCCGATGGCGATGCCTTCGAAGGCACCTTCACCGGTCGCGAGCTCTCTGAGTTCCGTAAGCAATGCCAGGATGAGATCTATTTTCTGATCGATGAGTTCGAGAAAAAACCGGTGGCAACCCCCGAGGAACCTGGTGGCGAAGATGACCCTGAAGAGCGAGACCCCAGAGGCGGCCGGAATCGTGGCTACGGGCAGAACGCCAAGATCGTCGGCGGTAGCCGGGAAGATGGCGATGTCCGCAGCGGGAAAGGTGCCCTGCACTGGATGATCGGCAGGCAGATGAGTTCGGTCACCTTCAGGGGCCTAGACGAAATCGACCTCTCAGAGTTCCGCTATCTCAACATCTCGTTGCGATCGGAAGACCCCAAGGCAAGGCCAGCCATCGTGGTCCTCTTCGATGTCGATGGCGAACAGATCCCTGATCGACAGGGAAGAGGGAGAAGGGCCTGGGGCCGTGTCGGCCAGCGGGAGGGTTTCCAACTGGGGGTCTCACCCACGGGCCGCTGGCAGGATCTTCGCCTCGACCTGCGCAAGTTCGTCAAAAAAGGGGAAGCAGACTGGGAGATGATCCAAGCCCTTCGCCTGATCCACTACCAGGGCGGTGAAGCGAAGATCATGATCGACGACATCCGTCTCGAACGCTCCTGAAGACCTGTTCCCGGTGTCAAGAAAACTCTAAACTGCCGAAGGAAGGGGGACTTCCTTGCTTCGGCAACTCCTCGAGTGGGTAATTCGCCCACTGGCACGCGAGCGCAGATTTCTTCTCCTCATGCTCACCTTCACCCTGAGTGGGCTGGGAGGAATCGTCGCCGGCCAGGACGATCCATTCTCTGACGAACCCTGGACCGGCGGCTGGGAGGTCAAGCCCTCTCCCCTCACCGGAGCACGGTCGAACTCCGTCCGCTTCGATCTCTCCCCCGACCTGCGTGGCTTCCTGTTTCAAGGCCCTGAATCGGTCCCCATCGTCGAAGTCAGGACCCGCCTGCTCTGGACCTACCGCGACCGCCCTCAACGTACCCTGCTAAACTCAGGCGGCTGGTTCGAGAAGGGTGGCCTGCGAATCCGTGGCCAGATGCTGCAGCCCAATCGCTTCCAGATCACCTTCGATCTAGACGGTCGGCACACCCCCAACCACCTTCTCGATGGATGGGTTTCCCGAGAAATTTTCCCGGGAGTCGACATGCGCATCGGCCTCTCCCCCTCGGCCATCGGGTTCGACGATGCCAGGACTCTCGAAGGGAGCCCCTTCATCTCCCCCTCGCTCCTGCGTTCTGTCGACTTCGTCACCGATCTGGGAATCAGCCTCCACGGTGACTGGATCCAGCGCGCCTTGGCCTTCGATTTCAGTGCTCTCGCCGGTGATGGGTTCGGATTCAGAGGGGAAAATTCCGGAGGCAACAGTGGCGATTTCAGAATCCTGCTCTTCCCCTTTCAGCCCGGGTTCATCCGCCCTGAGAGCGAAGTCGCCCATCCGACCCTTTCCTCTCTTCACCTGATGACCGGCGCTCGCTGGACCGGAAACTGGCGAGGCCCGATCCAGATCGACGCCCCCAGCGAGTTGCCCATCCTGCGCAGTCAGGAGTTCGATGCAGAATCGCGCCAGGCGGTCAGGGTTGGACTCGGCCTCGACTCCGGCTCCGTTCATCTCGAAGCGGAGTGGGGTTATTCCGGCTTTGCACAGATCGACACCCCATCAGGGAGCGAGGACATCGCCAAGGCGATCGAGGGGTTCCGTACCGAGATACGCTGGCGCCCCGGACACCGTTTCGACTCTCACCGCTCCCGCTGGAGCCTCCTCGATGACTACAGGGTCGCCGACGGGATCGTGGGCAACTGGCCCCGCAGTCTGTTCACCGGGTTGGAAATCGATCTTCGCTATGAGAATTCGAACGTCGGCAGAAAATTGATCGATTCCGGACTCATCGTTGCCGGTGAGGCTCCCACAAACATTCACAGCACCACGGTCGCGGTCGGCTTCGACGTCGTCAAAGATGCCCGCTGTACCCTCGAGATGTCGAGGAGCGAGTGCAGGGAACCGATCGCTGCCTTTGGCAATCGGACGGCCGCATCGACCCTGGCTGTCAGGATCGAACTCGGGTTTTGAGGGCATCCCGGCAACTCTTGCCGGACTCGATCGGACCCTCCCTTCCGGGCCCCCCTTGTTTGACTGAGAATTGTCGGCGATTCCCCGCCCTTTCCCCCCCCGCCTGATTGCACCGATTGGCCCACCCTTCAACTCCGTTGTAATCTTTCGTGGGTACCTACCCTTCCTCAGCCAGCAACCCCTGAAGTGGAACATGCAGGCCAAAGACGGCAGCCACCGCCCTGTGGTGACGGCCAGAGCATCGCTTCAGGTCAGCCTTGGCCCGATGAAGGGAATCAGTGAGTGCTCCAGCAACACCCTGAGAGGGAATCGATGACAGACAGGAAATCTGTGAACCGGCGGTCGACGGGCCCTGTCGATGCAGAGGGTGGTTTCACCATCCTGGAGGTGATGATCACCGCTGCACTTCTCGCGGTCGTCAGTCTCGCTCTGGCGATGATCGTAATCCCCGTATCGAGGGAACAACGCGCATCGAGACAGATCGAGGCAGCGACCTCCCACGCTCGTGACATCATCGAGGAGCTGCAGACGTTGCCTTACCCGCAGGTGGTGGATCGATGCGACCCCAGCCTCTGGCCCCAGATAGTCACGATCAGCGGCGACCCGACAGCTCCAGGAATCGTCGGGATACTGGATGTGAACACCACCGACCTCGATGACGATCCTCTCCAGATCGAGGTGAAGATCTCATGGAGCAGCATCGACGTCGGTGACAGGGAACAAACGTACTGGGTTCTGAGGACAAGATAGGAGAGCCTTTTGAAGCACAAACGAACCACTCCAGAATCTGGCTTCACTCTCCTCGAGATCATCGTCTCGGTGGCTCTGCTCTCGATCCTCTTTGGACTGGTGACGGCATTCCTACTCGAATCGAGCAAGTTCCACGCTCAGGCAGATGGCGATGCTGACGCCGAGATCCGGGCGCGGCTCGTCTTCAGCCGCATCGAGGATCTGGTAAGACGTTCCTGGGAGATGCCGACGCTGGGGACCAGCGGTGGATACCCCGACCCGACCGAGCTCACCATCACCTTGCTCGGCTACGAATACACCGCCAGCGGTGCTTGGGGTTACCACGATCCCGACGGCTGGAAACACGAATATGACATCAGCAGCGGCAGTTGGGCGTTCAGCCTCCCCGACGACTCTCCGCTGCCAGTAGCAACGTGTACCATCTCCCTCGACACCGCAAACAGCGAGGTGACCGCCACTCTCAGCGATGGCACCCCCAGCCACGACAAGGTGATATCCCTGGGAGGCGGCGTCACCGCCCTCGAGTTCCAGAACCGATACCTGTGGGAGTGGATCGGACTCTACGGAGCGCTGCCCGGCTGGCCCGAGTGGATCATTGAAGATCTCGCCGGCGAGCCGAAAACCCGGTCCCTTCACGTTCACATCACGGCCGACCATTCCCGTGCCCCCGCACCGGTGGAAATTCTCAGCACCATCTCACTCAGAAACGTCCTCGACGAGCAGGTTCTGCTCGAAGAAGAGGCATCTCTCACCTACTAGACAGAGCGAGGTCCCCATGGATCTAGGAAGCAAACCGATGAAGTCGAAGCAAATGTTCCCGGGGGGGAACGAGAGAGGAACCGTTCTTCTCCTGGCAGTCCTGGTGACCCTGGTCGTCGGGATGTTCTCGGCTGCAACGGTGAGTACAACACTAGCCAGGACGAGGAACACCGAATACACCACCGACCGACTCTCCGCGCGTACCCTTGCAGAAGCGATCCTCGAATCAGCCCAGCGCCAACTTCTCGAGATGACGGCTCAGTTCCAGGACCCATTCGCTGCCGGCTCGACCAGTTACCAGGGAACCTCAACGGTGGGTGGAGTCGTCTACAACTGGATTGGTGAGGACCTCACCGTCGAGGTTTACGGCGCAAGCGAGGTAGACAGTTCCGGCTGGCACGAACTGGAAAAACTCTATGACCGCACCGACGCCGGGCAGCCTAACCCCCCCCTTCAGACGATACGGACCCGGGTTGTTCGACTCAGCCCCGAGAATGGCGCCATCGTGGTCGGAAAGGCCACCTCTCGACTGGTGAGAACGGTCGAGATCCAGCGTTTCCCCCTCTTTGACTTCGCCATCTTCTACGATGACGACCTCGAACTCCTCCCCGGACCAAGCATGACCTTTGCGGGCAAGGTTCACGCCAACGGTGACATCTACGTCGGCATCGGGGGAAGCAAGACCCTGACCATCGATTCCGACTACTTCCGCTGCACCGGCGAGATCTACCGCGAACGCAAGAACAACGGCAGCACCACCGGCGGCACCGTCTCGATCAAGGATTCATTCAGCGGGGCCTTTCAGACCCTCGACAACGATCAGGATTTCGAGGCGTGGGCGACCCCCGATGAGTGGGTCGATTTCGCCGATGGTCGCTGGGGCGGCACCGTGCAAACCGGCAGCCATGGCGTCTCCGACGCTCCGGCACCAGAGATCGGGTCTATCGCCAATAACGGCTACTACCGAAACACCGCCGACCTGGTGGTCCACAACGACCGTGTCTACCACGTCATCGCCGGGGTCGAGACCGACATCACCAACCAGGTGAGCGGCGCCATCTCGGAACACTCCGATCTCTACGACGCCCGTCAGGAGACCTACGTCCCGGTCACCGAGATCGATCTCTCCGACCCCGGGCTTCAGAACTACATCAGCGGCGCCAACGGCGACAGCGACCCCACCAACGACATCCATCAGGTCTACGCCTACCGCTCGCCCGAACCGGAGCCAGCAAACTGGGATCCCGCTCTCGCCAGCAACTGGTTCGAGGGGATCAAACTGGTCAACGGTGACCTCCTTCCCGATGACCTCCTCTTCGTCAGCGAGGATCCGATCTACGTTCATGGAGATTTCAATACCGATTCCAAGAAGACCGCCGCTGTGATCAGCGATGCGGTCAACCTTCTCTCCAACTCCTGGGATGACACTCGCGATGCAAGCGACAGTCACAACGACATCAGCCACGCCAGTGAGACGACCTTCAACATGGCGCTGATCACCGGCAACGTCCGCACCCCGGACGGTGGTGGAAACTACTCCGGAGGACTGGAGAACCTGCCCAGGTTCCACGAAAACTGGGGTGGCACGAAGGCCAACATCAACGGCGCCTTCATCAACCTTTTCCAGAGCCGTGTAGCGACAGAGCGCTGGGGCAAGTCGGGGGTCTACAAGCCACCTACCAGAGCCTGGGGATGGGATCCGGATCTGCTCAACTCGAGCGTGTTGCGCGATCTCTTCCCTCAGACGGCCGAGGTTCAGCGTCTCGTCTGGACCGACAGCAAGCCGCCGGTCCCCGTCATCCAATAGACCCCGGGCAGGGACACGGGTATTCTCCCCGTTGCGACCAATTGCAGCGTTGGGAGAGTACCCGTGAGCCCTTCAGACAACTTCTCCGCCTCCCCGGACTCCGACTCTCCCGATCCCACTCCACCGACACGTCCCCCCGGCAGCAGTCAACAGCGCCAGATCCGTCGCATGCGGGACGGAAAGCCCCCCAGGGGAATCGACTCTGTCGCCACTGAAGAGCCGCTTGAAATCCGACTCTGCTGGCAGGAATCGGATGGCGGGAAGGAGCGTGCCATCGCCGTGACGATGAGGACCCCCGGGAACGACTCGGACCTGGCGGCGGGTTTCCTGCTGACGGAGGGAATCATCGAAAAACAGGGTGATATCACCGGGATCAGCCACTGCACCGAAGGCGATGTCGAGCAGCACTTCAACATCGTCAGAGTGGTGCTGCGCGACGGAGTTTCTTTCGATCTCAAGCTCGTCGAAAGGAATTTCTACACGAGCAGCAGTTGCGGTGTCTGCGGCAAGGCGAGCATCGATGCCATCCGTGCCCGCGGCTGCATGCCGGTTGCAAGTGGACCGGTCGTTAGCGCAACTGTTATCCGTCAGTTGCCGGAGAAACTCAGGGCTGCCCAGGATATCTTCGATCGCACCGGTGGGATCCATGCCTCGGGAGTCTTCGACGGCGATGGTGAAATCCTGCTCCTGCGTGAGGATGTCGGCCGCCACAATGCCCTCGACAAGGTGATCGGTTCAATGCTGCTCAACGGAGAGCTCCCCGCTTCAGAGAGGGTGCTGCTGGTCAGCGGCAGGGCAAGTTTCGAACTGGTGCAGAAGGCTGCCGTTGCAGGCTTTCCCCTTGTGGCGGCAGTGGGAGCTCCATCGAGTCTCGCGGTCGAGACCGCAGAGAGGTTCGGTGTCACCCTTCTCGGGTTCGTCAGCAACTCGGGATTCAATATCTACAGCGGTGACGAGCGGGTCGGGGGCAGCCGCTAACCCTCCGGCGACCCTTCGATCACTCCCGCCTCCCCAGGGACCCTTTTTCCGCCCCGATCGACGATCGTCGACACCGCCACGACGGGATCGTGCTCCAGGACCAGCAGCGCTTCCTCCTCGTGAGCCGCTCTCAGGGTCCTTTCCTTCTCGGCGAGAACCGTCGTCGCGCAGATGTCATAACCCATCGTGAAAGCGAGACGGAGGTGGTGGCTGGTCGGGGCGAGATCGGCCAGATAGCGCAATACCCGGCCTCCCCCCTCGAGGCGAAGGGTCTGCATGCCGAGAGTGTGTCCGTCACAGCGCTCGACGCTGATTCCAGGGAAGATCTCCTCGTCGCCGTCGAGGAGTTCGAGATCGACATCGGCGAGAGGATCGACATTTCGTGGCAGGTAAGACGCCCGCTCCCGTCGACTGGGTTCTCGGGCCGTCTCCAGGTTGCTGCGCTGCAACCAGTGCCTGGCGGACGGGAACGCCGGCTCGTAGGTCCCATCCGCTGATTTTCGGGATACCCCGCCGCCATGGTCGAAATGGAGATGGGTCAGAACCAGATCGGTGACCTGGCGGGCCTCGACTCCGACCGTCGCCAGGGCACGCTCGAGGGGAGTCCCGCCGTTGCCACCGGGCTCCTCGACAGCAAACCTGTCGCAGAAAGATGGATCCTCCTTGTCGCCAAGACCGGTATCGACGAGGACCAGGCGGTCGCCATCGAGGTCCCGGATCAACAGAAGGCGCATCGCCAGGGGAATGCGATGTTCCTCATCGGGAGAAATGAGTTTCTGCCACAGGACCCGCGGAACGGATCCGAACATCGCTCCGCCGTCGAGGCTAAGACCGCCGCATGGAAGGGTCAGCACCTGCCAGCGGCCAAACTTCGACCCGAACTCCTGTTGCTGCCCTGAATTCACGGTGTTCGTCCCCTCCCTGGGGGGATTCTCCCCCCAGGAGACCCTCCTGAAAAGAAAATCCGCAGGAACGATTACTGCGTCACCTGCGTTGCAACAGGTGTGGGGGCAGTCTACCATTGGCGCCCGCAGGGGAACCTCGGAACCAGACCCTCTCCGGGGGGGAAAGAAGTGAAGATCGGGGACGTAACGCCTCCCCAATCTCGGCGCTCCAACCGAAGCGCTGTACAGACCCTGCCCTGGAGAGTTCGACTCGCTCCCCAAGGCGGACTGGGTTCGGCCGAACGAGGCCGCTAGTTCTCTTGGCTGGCGGCAGAAGAAGAGAGAGCAAAGATGACATCGACGCTGCCAGCTCTGGAACTGCCAGAGATCGAGGCGAGGGGCCCTCTCCTCGAGAGAATCTGTCCCGATCTCGTCGAGGTTCATCGGCAGTACGTCGAGATCGTGCGCAAGATCCAGCATGCCGGCCGGGAAAAAAAGGGCGATGAGGAGAACCTCCCTTTCCTTCGCGAACAGAGACGCGAAATCGGGAATCGCCTGAAACAACTCGACGAGGAGGTTCAAGTTCTCGGCGGAGTGATCGCCGAGGCAGCAACGGGAACAATCGAATTCCTCGGTGAACTCGACGGGGGCGAAGTGATGCTCAGCTGGCGACCCGGTGACGAACAGGTTGGATTCTGGCGCCCCATCGATGGTCAACCGGGAGATCGCTTGCCGATTCCATACCCGGGGTCTGATGGAGAAGTTTCCAGCGTTTCAGAAGAAGATGAAACTCAAGCGGAAGATCAATAGTCAGCAGTTCGCCGATGGAGCCAGAGTTCCATGAGCGACTGGAAGGAGGTTGAAATGGCAGGAAACCTGCTCCACATCGATGACAACAATTTCGAGACGGAAATCGTCAGCGGTGGCGCTCCAGCAATGCTCGATTTCTATGCGACATGGTGCGGACCGTGCAAGACGATCGCCCCTATCGTCGAGGAACTCGCAGACAGCTACTCCGAAAAGGGTGTGAAGGTCGGCAAAGTCGACATCGACGTGGCAAAGAACCTGGCCGTCAAGTTCAAGATTCAGGGTGTTCCCACCCTTCTCTTCTTCAAGGATGGCGAGGTGGTCGAGACGGTTGTCGGCGCCCAGCCACGCAACGTCATTGAATCCAAGATCGAATCCCTCCTCTAGGGGCTCGGTCCCCCGATTCTGGCCGCTGCGATCAACCGGTCGCAGCGACCAGAATCGCCTCTCCCCCCGCAAAACCTGCTCCCGATGTGGTCGACGCTCGGCCCTCCATCCCCTACCATCACCTCCGAAGATTGGTTCAGATCTTTCAGCCGGCGAGCAAGGTAGGTCGAGGGGAACGTCGAGATGAGTTTCAGCGCCACCGGGTGGCGTCCACGCCATCGCACAAAGGTGTATCTCACAGGTTCCAATCTCATCATCTCGCTCCTGCTTCTCCTGACCTCCTGCCAAGGTGATGACAGGACTCCGAGGCCGATCACTGGCAAGAGGACCATCGCTGCTCCCGTTCACCGGGTCATCCCTGGCGCCAGCCACGACCAGCGCTTTCAGAATTTTCGCCCGCCGCGGGTGCCAGTGCGACCCGTCCCTCAACTGGGGTGGGACACTCCCAGAGGCTGGGTCGATCTGGGACCTACAACCACGCGACAGGCCAACTTCCGCCCGGCGAACAACCCCGCCTCGGAGTGCTACCTCGCCATCCTGCCCGGCGGCGGGGGGCTGGAAGATAACGTCAATCGCTGGCGAAGGCAGATGGGCAAGAGGCCCCTCTCCAGCGAGGAGGTTCTGGCCCTTCCAGAGAGGCCGCTCCTGGGAGCTCCTGCGCGCTGGATCGAGATCACAGGGGATTTCTCCGGACTGTCGGGTGGGACTCTCCCCGACGCTCGCCTCTTCGGCCTGATTCTCACCTTCGGGGACTCGGGGCTGTTCGTCAAGATGACCGGACCGGACGCGCTTCTCGTTGCTGAACGGGAGAGGTTCCTCGGGTTCTGCGACTCTCTCCACCTCCAATCGATCCCCCCCCCAAGGGAAAGCCCTGGAGGCGCCTTGCCCGACCTGACCTGGACGGCGCCGAAGGGCTGGATCGTCGATCCTCCCAAACCGATGCGCCATTTCACCTATCACGCCGGGACCAATACGGAGTGCTACCTGTCGATCCTCGGGGGCAGCGCTGGCGGCCTCGAGCGGAATGTCAATCGCTGGCGCAGGGAAATCGGGCTCGATCCACTCTCCGCCCAGGAGATTGCCAAGCTCGACAGCGCCCCAATGCTCGGTGGAAATGCAACCCTGATAGAGGGCAGCGGCACTTTCCAGGGAGTTTCGGGACCTCCGAGGGATGGTTTCCGCCTCCTCGGCCTGATCCTTCCTTCCCCGGGGAGGACCTTCTTCCTCAAGATGGTCGGCCCCGCAGCCGAGGTCGAAACACTGCGCGATGGATTCCTCTTCCTCGCCCAATCGATCGAGATAAAAAACTGATGCAGAAGATCAACGCCATCAGCGGATTCCTGATCAAGATCCTCTCTTCACAGAAGCTCGCTGCGGTTCTGATGACTCTGCTGTTGCTGCTGACTTTTCTCGGAACCCTCGAGCAGGTGGACCATGGGTTATTTGCCGTGCAGAAGGCGTATTTCGAGTCCTGGTTCCTGGTCCACGAGATTGGGCCGGTTCCGATCCCGCTCCCTGGAGGCCTCCTGTGTATGAGCCTCTTTGGTCTCAACCTTCTTGTCGGAGGCCTGGTCAGGTTTCGCCTGAAACCCTCCAATCTCGGTATCTTCATCATCCACATCGGCATGGCGATCATGCTCGCTTCTGGCCTGGTGAAGCTGTACATCAGCGACGATGGACACCTGACCCTCTTCGAGGAGGAGGAATCCAATGAGTTCGTCAGTTACCACTACTGGGAACTCGCCATCTTCGAATCGGGCATCTCGGGGCCTGTGAAGGAGTACCTGATTCCCGGGGAGGATTTCCTCCACCTGGGTTCTGGCAAGTCGCGGGTGTTTGTCGACAGCGACCTCCCCTTCCAGGTCGAGCTCTCCAATTTCCTCGCCAACTGCAAACCCCGCTTCGAGGATTCAGACTTGCAAGCAATATCTCCCGAGATCGAGGGCTGGGCCCTGGAGGAGTTACCGATGGAGGTGGCAGCGGAGCGCAACATCGCCGGCCTCGTGGCAACGGTGATCGAGACCGCCGGTGAAACCAGCTCAAGCGGGCTACTCTACGGCAGAAGTGACATTGCACCCTGGTCCTTCCAGGCCGGAGGCAGGAGCTGGGCGCTGGCACTGCGTCATCGCCGCTTCTCGATGCCCTTCACCATCCGCCTTGACGACTTCCACAAGGAGGACCACCCCGGGATCGAGATGGCCAGGTCCTTCAGGAGCGATGTGACGAAGTTCGAGTCGGGCCGTGAGCAGAAGATACGGATTCAGATGAACGAGCCGTTGCGAGATGGCGGCCTGGTCCTATTCCAGAGCGGCTGGGGTCCCAGCAACGCCCCTCCCGGTGCCCGTCTCTACACCGTTCTTTCTGTGGTCAGGAATCCCTCCGACCACTGGCCCCTCTATTCCTGCATCGTCATCGGCGCGGGAATGCTCATCGCATTCATCCAGAAGTTGCTGAAATACGCCCAGAGGCAGGCTCGCCTGCGTGAGGAGGGTCCTGAATGAAGATCAGGCGGCGGTTCTCGATGGTCGCACTCGTCTCGATCCTCTTCCTCGGCTCCTTCACCGTCCAAATCAACGGACAGGAGTCAGATCCCAGCAGCCAGAGGTGGCCCTCCGATGTCGTCGTGACGATGGGAGGGATCCCGGTCCAGGATGGCGGGCGAGTAAAACCGATCGACACTATTGCCGGATTCAAACTCCTCAAACTCAACGGCAGGAGGGGATGCAAGACAGTCGACGGTGATTCGATCGATGCGATGGAGTGGCTCCTCGACTGCCTCTTCCGCCCCGAGGTCGCGGTCGATCACCGTTGTTTCCTCGTCCGTAACGACGAGGTCCTGACCGACATCGGACTCGACTTCGAGGGCAGCAGGAAGAGCGACCGCTACAGCTACAAGCAGCTGCTGCCTGGCCTCCAGCTCCTCTTCAAGAAGGCTGGCCAGCTGTTTCCCCCCGGAATCGACGCAAACGAGGCCTCGAAGACCTGGACAGGGGTCGAACGGCAACTGGTCCAGCTCGCACGGGACATCCAGGAGTTCGAGAGCCTTCTGCATTACCTCGACTTCGCCAGGTTCCGCTTCTCGCTCAACGGTTGTCAGGAGATGATCGATATCTTCGGAGAGTCTCCGGGGCCAGGCCTCACCCCGTTGCTTCGTTCGACCGATCAACTCAGAGAGCTCATCGAGAAACGCCAGAGCGCTCCCCCGGAGCGTGCAGAACAGATTCAGAGAGCGCTTCTGGCTCTTCAGCAAGAGTTCGCCCAACTCGACCGGATCAGTGGCGCTGGCCTCGCCATCTTCCCACCCGAGGATTCCAATTCGGCATCTGAAGAAACCGATCTCCAGGACGAAGTCTGGCTGCGACCGATGGAACTCCTGACGGTGGTCTTCGACGGAGCCCCAGCGGAGATCTCGATATCCGCCCTCGAGAACCTCGAATCGATCGCCAGTTCAGCGGTCGACGATCCCGATCTGGCAGCGAGATCGACCTCCCTTGTCAGCAATCTCCGCAACCTCGCAGAAGCGAGGGGAGAGTACGGCAAGATCCCCCTGGAAATCCTCTTTTACCGCATCGACTTCTTCTACCACGGCCTCATCCTCTTCATCCTCTCCTTCATCTTCACCTCCATCTCCTGGCTCGCTCCACGCACCTCGTGGATCCAGTGGGCGACCTGGGCATCTCTTCTGGGAGGACTGACGCTGGTAATCGGCGGGATCGTCTTGCGCTGCATCATCCGATCCCGTCCTCCGGTCAGCACCCTCTACGAGACGATCCTTTTCATCACTGCCTGTGCAGTCCTCACTGGCCTCTTCATCGAATGGCTGAACCGCAAGCGAATCGCCCTGGCCACCGCATCGATCCTCGGCCTTCTCGGTTGCTTCCTGTCGATGAAGTACGAGTTCAAGGAAGCTGTGACAACGGGCGACACGATGCCGAGCCTGGTTGCTGTCCTCGACACCAACTTCTGGCTGGCAACCCACGTCACCTGCGTCACTCTCGGCTACTCGGCCGGGCTCCTCGCCGCCGCCCTCGCCCATATCTGGATCTTCGGTAAAATTTTCGGATTCCGCCGTGACGACAAGGATTTCTACCGAACCGTCAGCCGCATGGTCTACGGGGTGATCTGCTTCGGGCTCCTCTTCTCGGTGGTCGGGACGATTCTCGGTGGCATCTGGGCGAACTACAGCTGGGGGCGCTTCTGGGGCTGGGATCCGAAGGAGAATGGCGCGCTGATGATCTGCCTGGCGGAGCTGGCGATCCTCCATTTCCGCCTCTGCGGCTACATCCGCGAACACGGTCTCGCCCTGCTGGCGATCTTCAACGGCGTCATCGTCGCCTTCTCCTGGTGGGGGGTGAATCTTCTCGGAG